>ERZ772876.336-NODE-336-length-65663-cov-42.033075_pt1 | contig 65663 bp, 54 predicted proteins | sample MGYA00580584_ERZ772876 | MGnify/ENA primary metagenome ERZ772876 (study PRJEB29015, sample SAMEA2737728) | human gut metagenome | biome: human gut; feature: human-associated habitat; material: faeces | place: China | collected 2012 ... | reverse complement strand
AGATGCTTTCACAGGAGGCTGATACAATAGATGGATTTACATTTGTATGGTTTACAGATGGAATTGGATGGAAGAGTGCTAGAGGAAATTTAAGGGAGACATTTGATGTTATGGATACTATTTATAGTATTGATGATATGGAGAATGAGATAATAAAGAAAAAGTTAGTGTGAGGAAAAAGATGGAATTTAAAGCAGTACCAAGAACTATAGCAGATACTTTAGACTTAAAAAGAAAATATGTAATACCTAGATTTCAGCGTGAATATTCATGGGAAAATGATGAATTACAAGAGTTGTGGGATGATTTGTTAGACTGTTTTACTGTAAATAATGGTAAATTATTTCCTAATGAATATTTTATTGGAACATTAGTTTTAGTAGGCGATGATGATGATAATATGAATATAGAAAGACAAGTTGTTGATGGTCAGCAAAGATTGATGACAATAACTATTGCATTTTCAGTAATAAGAAAATTATTTCTTGCGGAAAAAGAAGAAACTTTAGCAAAGAAAATATATTCTTATATATTGGGAGAAGATGCTGATGGAGTAGAGTATGCTAAGCTAGTAACAGAGACACCTAAACCATACTTTCAAATGAAAATACAAAAACGTGATCAGGATGAAGATATTTCACCTAAAACTGACGAAGAAAAAAGAATATTAAATGCATATAATTACTTTGAAAGAAAACTATCAAGAAAAAATATTCTGCTAGAAATCAAGAAAAGATATTCAATTGATGTGAATAAGTTGGACTATGTTGAATTATTAAAGCTAATTAGAGATCAGATTCTTCATTGTAAAGTAATATATGTGACAGTAAAGAGTTTTGATGATGCATATGCAATATTTGAGGTTTTAAATGCAAAAGGAAAAGATTTAAGTCCGATTGATATAATAAAAAATTCGTTGTTTTCAATTTTAGATGAAACTGAACCAGTAGATTTTGCTGAGGAAAGTTGGAAGAAGATAAAAAGTAAAACAATAGGTAAATGTGATATTCAAACATTTTACAGACATTATTGGTTATCGAAATATGGATATTCTACAGTGAAGAAACTGGTAAAAGAATTTAATGATAAGATTGGTAAAAATCAGTCGGAGTATACTGCTTTTTTAAAAGAGCTTGTTGAGGCATCAGAGGATTACTATAAAATAGTTTATCCAAATAAAAATGATTGGTCTCAACCGGAAGAAATAGATATATACTATGCGTTAGAAGCCTGTGATATTTTTGACGTTACTCAGATGAGAATTTTTCTGTTGGCATTGTTTGATGTAAAAAGAAAAAAGATGATCTCTCACAAACAATTTTTAAAGATTATTAGATTCTTAGAGCAGTATCATTTCGCTTTTAATGCTATTTGTTCTATGCGTCCATCAGGTTTAGAGAGAAGATATTCAAGTTATGCTCGAAAATTAAGAACATGTAAAGATAATAATGAAACAAAAAATGTATTGATGAGTTAATAGAAACATTAAAAGAAGGGCTGCCGGCAGAAGAGGTTTTTGTTAGTAATTTTGTCAATGTACGATATACTTCGGATTTTTCAAAGGATAAGAAGTTAGTGCAGTATATTATTAAAAAATATGAACTATATAATATGAATACAAATGAAGTACAGCCATTATCATTTACGATAGAACATATTATGCCTGAATCTCTAAAAAATAAAGAATGTGGAATGATTGGAAACCTGTTGCCATTAGGAGATAAACTGAATTCAGAATTAATGGATAAAGATTTTAAATATAAAATTAAAAAATATTCATTATCTCAATACAAAACAGTAGGAAAATTTGTACAGCAATATCAAAATGATACAGAGTGGACAAAAGATATGATAATTGATAGAACAAAGAAAATGGCAAAAAAAATGTATGAGATGGTATATAATTGGAAATAATTAAAAGTGTATTATGGACACCAAACCTCATTCATAGCATTGGTCCAAGCCTGTAACTCACAATTAAGAGCGAGTGCATCATACATAAAAACTAAGTATTTTTGAGCTTTTCAAGATATCTAAACATCAACAAAGAGAGAATTCAAACGAATATCATAAAAGAGTAAATTTATGTTGAACGTACCGAAAAGTACAATGTCATCAAATCAGAATATGATAAGACTTTCAGAAATGTTCTGATTTTGGATTTTTACTCTCATATGTACTAGGAGGACGATAATATGGAAATTAAAAAATTAGCAAATGAAATGGTTGATACACTGAGAGAAAGTGTGTGGAATAAAATTGACCAAGAGGTAACCAACGAAAGATGGAACAATATAGGATTTGCAGCACAAGCAATGGTTGAGTCGAAAGTGCCAGAGCAACAAATTTTGAATATGCTTATAAAATATTGGGATTTGCGACCAAGTGAAGCAAAAGATGTTTTACAGTTTGCCGTAGATAATATTGTTGATGCTACAAAGTAATAAAGAACGGTAGGTGAACAAATGATATACAAAAGCTCAGATAATGATTTTGAGATACCTATAGATTCTTATGCAAATCAGTTAGCTTGGTATCTTCGGTGGTATCTAAATAGGATTAAAACTGATTCAGTTTTTTTTCAAAGAATGCTACATAAAAGGCAAAGATATGTCTAAGATGGATTATATTTAAAAATAATAAAGAGTTTGAAAGGAATTTTAATAATGTAAAATATGATGTTGGGAAAAAAACAAAAATGATTATTAGGAGAATATACTAAGTGAATCATGCAGTTGTTAGGGCAGGTTGCTGAATGCGTAATTGTCGACAAATGTGCATCTAATTCGGATATAAATCGAATTTGCATAGCAACTAACAAACAGGAGCCTCGCAGGAGCATATGCTGCAAAATCCGCTGTACGAAGCGGCTTAGAGGCTGTTAGAATTATGTCAAAATACAGCAATGCCCCGACAGGACGTCGGGGCAAGGCGTTACCGCGCCATGGACGGCGCGTAAAAGCCGGTTGCGTCAGGCATAGAAAACCTTAAAGCATAATTCTTACAGCCTCTTGGTCGCATAGTATGAGCGGATTTTGCAGCATATGCTCCTGCGAGGCTCCGTCATTTTAGCCAATAAACTGAAACACTTTATTTCTTTTTCCACGCAAGCAGTCTCTCCACATGCAGCGGTTTCCCCTGAATAGCCTGCACCTTCAATCTGTTCTCTTCACTGAACCCAACCAGAATATCATGATTAGCCTCAGCCAGATAATCGATGATACCATCGATATCAGACTTAGTGTTCTTCGGACAATGAATATACAGATGCTTATTTGCGGAAATATGCAGTGTATATGAGATGCTGAAATGATACCACAGAATCTTGTGCAGGGTAGAGTATTTGTAAATCCATAAAATCTCTTTGATAGGCACGATGGCATTGCCATAAGGCGAGGTCATGATAAAATAGTGCTCTGTGATAAACATATCCTCGGTGGCAAGCTGTGGCAGTGTCGCAAGCTCCTCCTCAGCCTCGGCAAGCAGCTTGTGTGGGTTGCCGAATACAACAAGATTCTGACATGCCGGTGCCAAAACAGGAAACCTGATGCACAGGATGTAGAATATTAGGCTGATAACAGCATAGATAAGAGTGCCAAAATAAAAAACAAACATAAAAATAGTAGTTTTCAAATGGTACTCAGGCTCATTAAGATAGCAGCCTGTTATGGTATCGGAGAGTCCCTTGGAATCCCAACTCAGATCCTTCGACAGTTTATTTACAAACTGTGTGTAGGTGCCCTTGCCCTTTACGATTTTACCGACCACCGTGAGTTTGTCGATAGAGGGCAGACCCTCCTCACAGGTGGATGGTGCAAGCAGTACAATAGAGCAGTGCTCATCGCGCATGCAGTAGTAGTAATAGCCCTTGATATCGTTGCCGTCCTTCATGGTGTAGCCGGTAAAGTAAAGCTTTTTAAGGGTGGTTTTTACATATCTGTCCGAATCCTTGTATGCAGCTTCAAAGCTGACAGAATCATCAATATGTATGGGCGATAAAATATCTCCGAGTGAAAATGCAAACCATAGCACGGTAAGCAGAATGATGTATACAATCGGGGAGAAAAGACGCCTTTTGTAAAATGCTTTTATGTTTTTTGTTATGTAGTGTTCGTAATTATCAATCATATGCTTAGTATAATGGTTTTTGTGCCTTATATCAACCTTGATTTTGAGACATTTAATTGTTATTATATAATTATTAATTAACTATTCAGAACCACTGAGAACAAAAAAGCTGATGCGTCATGCTCGCATGTAAGCAGCAGGTTTTCTTGTTCTCAAGGTGGCTCGAATAGAGCCACCCCCACACATATGAGCAAAATTAGCTGCGCAGCAAGCGGGAAAGCACGAGTATCGTGCGGTTTTGCGAATGTGCGTGGGATGGTTCTGAATAGTTACGGTAAATAGAAACACGAAATGAGGTAATTATGGAAGCATACACGAGTTTTGCCCGGGTGTATGACATGTTCATGGACAATGTGCCATATGAGGTGTGGGGCAGATATATTGTCGAAAAACTGCGTGCAAATGGCATAGACAGTGGATATGTCGTGGACTTAGGCTGTGGTACGGGAAAGCTTACCACGCTTCTTGCAGATGCAGGCTATGATATGATAGGCATTGACAATTCTTTTGACATGCTTGATATGGCGCTTGAGAGAGAGGATGACAGAATCCTTTATCTGATGCAGGATATGAGAGAGTTTGAACCGGGAGAAAAGGTGAGTGCCGTCGTAAGCGCATGTGACAGCATCAATTATATTCTTGAGCCTGAGGATCTTCAGGCAGTTTTTTTCTGCGTGAGCGAAAGTCTTAAAGAGGGTGGCATTTTTATATTTGATATCAATACTCCATACAAATATGAGGTGCTCATGGCTGATAATACCATAGCTGAAAACCGTGATGAGGGCAGCTTTATATGGGACAATTATTATGATGCCGATGAGAAAATAAACGAGTATGACCTGACACTTTTTATAAAGGAGCAGTCAGAGGATGAGGATGACATTTACAAGAAGTTTGAGGAAACTCATTTCCAGAGATGCTATGAGATTTCAGAGCTTAAGGAGCTTCTTGAGCAGTCGGGACTTGTGTTTGATGCGGTGTATGATGCGTACACAGACGATCAGGTGAAGTGTGACAGTGAGAAGGTCACTGTAATTGCACATAAAGCATAGAATTAGATAATGAGAGGTAAATTATGTCAGATTATATAGTAAGAGCAACAGCGGCGGATGCCAATATCAGAGCATTTGCTGTAACATCAAGGGAGATGGTGGAGACCGCCAGAGAGGATCACATGACAACACCTGTCATGACGGCGGCACTTGGCAGACTTCTTTCTGCGGGAGCCATGATGGGAGCTATGATGAAGGGTGATAAGGATATCATAACTCTTCAGATACAGTGCAGCGGACCTGCAAAGGGGCTTACCGTCACAGCAGATTCGCACGGCAATGTAAAGGGCTTTGCCATAAATCCACAGGTTGAGCTGCCACTCAATGCGGCAGGCAAGCTCGATGTGGGTGGAGCACTTGATCTTGGAATACTCACAGTCATAAAGGATATGGGCTTAAAGGAGCCGTATTCAGGTCAGTGTGAGCTTAAAACAGGTGAGATAGCTGAGGATCTGACCTATTATTTTGCCACATCTGAGCAGATTCCGTCGGCGGTTGGTCTTGGCGTGCTGGTGGATAAGGACCAGAGCGTAAAGCAGGCCGGTGGATTTATCATCCAGCTTATGCCGTTTACACCGGAGGATGTTGTGGACAGGCTTGAAAAGAAAATCACAGAGATTGATTCGGTGACACAGATGCTTGACAGGGGGCTGACTCCGGAGCAGATACTTGAGGAAATTTTAGGGGATTTCGGGCTTGAAATCACAGATACGACTGAGACACGCTTCCACTGTGACTGTTCAAAGGAGCGTGTGAGCAGAGCTCTTTCCACACTGAGCAAAAAGGATCTTGATTCCATTATCGCAGATGGTGAGAGCATTGAGGTAAAGTGCCAGTTCTGTAATAAGGCATATGAGTTTACGGTGGATGAGTTGAAGGAGATGCGCTAATTGAAGGACGGATATATAAAGGTCGCTGCAGCGACACCAAAGGTAAAGGTAGCTGATACTGTATACAACGGACAGCTTATTAAAGCTCTTATGAAGGAGTGCACTGATAACGGGGCAAAGGTGGTTGTTTTCCCGGAGCTTTGCATTACCGGATATACCTGTCAGGATCTTTTCTGGCAGGATAAGCTCATAGCTGCAGCAGAGGATGAGCTTATAGGAATAGCTGATTACAGCAGGAGCCTTGACGGCATATTTTTCATAGGGCTTCCATATGAGATAAACGGCATGCTCTATAATATGGCGGCAGTCGTATCGCGCGGAGAGGTGCTTGCCATGGTGCCAAAGACATTTCTGCCAAATTACAATGAGTTTTATGAGGCAAGGCATTTTGCATCGGGAGAAAACCTTAGCACATATGTCACACTGAAAAATGGACAGCAGGTGTCTGTAGATACTGATTTTATTTTTAGCTGCAAGCAGCTGCCAAAACTTAAGATAGCGGTGGAGCTTTGTGAGGATCTCTGGACTCCGAACCCGCCGAGCATCAGACACGCGATGTCGGGTGCCACTGTGATTGTAAATCTATCAGCATCAGATGAGGTGACAGGCAAGGCAATATACAGGAGAGAGCTTGTGAGCGGACAGTCTGCCAGATTAATCTGTGGATATATTTATGCGTCAGCGGGAGACGGTGAGTCCACACAGGATGTGGTCTACTCAGGACACAATCTCATCTGTGAAAACGGAAATGTGCTTGCCGAGTCAAAGCGCTTTACAAATGAGACTATATACAGCGAGTTTGATGTGGAAAGAATAGAGACTGAGAGGCGCAGGATGACAACATTTGTTGTCGAGGATGATCACAGATGGGCTGAGTTTGATCTTGAGGTAAAGGATACCATTCTTAGCCGCTATGTAAATCCGGCTCCTTTTGTTCCTGCAGACAAGACAGACAGGGACAGACGCTGTGATGAGATTCTTATGATTCAGGCTATGGGGCTTAAAAAGAGATTAGAGCATACCAACTGCAAGACAGCAGTTATCGGTATTTCAGGAGGACTCGACTCCACACTGGCACTGCTTGTCACGGTAAGAGCATTTGACCTTTTGGGAAAGGATCACAAGGATATAGCGGCAGTTACTATGCCGGGCTTTGGAACAACAGACCGCACATATGACAATGCGGTAAATCTCATTAAATGCCTTGGAGCTACATTTATCGAGGTGGATATAAAGGATGCTGTAAATATACATTTCAGGGATATCGGTCAGAATCCGTCTGTGCATGATGTCACATACGAGAATGGACAGGCGCGCGAGCGCACACAGATACTTATGGATATCGCAAACAAGGAAAACGGAATGGTTATAGGTACAGGAGATTTGTCAGAGCTGGCACTCGGCTGGGCCACCTACAACGGAGACCATATGTCCATGTATGCGGTAAATGCTTCGGTTCCAAAGACTCTGGTGCGTCATCTGGTAAAATACTATGCAGATACCTGCGGCAGCGATTTGCTGGAAAGTACACTTCTTGATGTGCTTGATACACCTGTTTCTCCTGAGCTTTTACCACCTGAAAACGGTAAGATTTCACAGAAGACAGAGGATCTTGTGGGCCCTTATGAGCTGCATGACTTCTTCCTTTACAATATGCTGCGCTGCGGCTATGCTCCTGCCAAGGTTTACCGCCTTGCAAGGATAGCATTTGAAGGAAAATATGATGATGAGTTTATTCTCAAATGGCTTAAGAACTTCTATCGCAGATTTTTTGCACAGCAGTTCAAGCGCTCATGTCTGCCGGATGGACCAAAGGTAGGAACAGTGGCGGTCTCACCGAGAGGAGACCTAAGGATGCCTTCTGATGCGTGTGGACGTATCTGGATGGATGAAGTTGATAAGCTGTAATAGTAAGAGGAGAACAATGGGAAAGACACATAAGAAAACTCATAGAAAGCAGGGAAGCATAAAACGTGCAAGGCACCGCGACAGGCGTATGAAAATAGGCGCAATAGTTCTTTGTGCAGCGATAATCATAACAACATTTCTGGCGTGTGGCATGCAGCTTTTAGTTCCCGTAGCTGACGCGGTGGTAGGTGCTGATAATAAGACGCAATCAAGAGATGTTGATGTGCAGAAGAATAATAATTCACTTACCGCATCTAAAATGGATTCAGAAAAAAATCAAAACAGCTCAGAGGCTGATGTAAACGCTGCGGAGCAAGACAGCGAGCCTGACAAGGAAACGAAGCTTGATGAGATACTTCACAGTGCAAAGTATCCGGGGCAGCTAAAGGAGCTTGCAAAGAAAAATGATGAGGCAATTGACTTCATATATGAGTATCCTAAGGAGCATTCGAAAGAGCATGACATTGATCTGACTGCAGAGGCCTCGCAGGATACAGTACCTCTTTTGCAGCAGTGGGATAAGAGATGGGGCTATGAAAAGTACAGTGGCAATTATTTTGCGGCGAGTGGCTGCGGTCCGACTGCACTTTCGATGGTTGTATTATATCTGACACATGATGCACAGGCATCCCCTCTTGCGGTGGCAGAGTATGCAAAGGAGGCCGGCTACAGTGTGGATGGCTCCGGAAGTGCATGGAATCTTATGAGCAAGGGCTGCAGGCACTACGGGGTAAATGCAAAGACTATAAAGGTTGATGAGGATACATTTAAAGAAAGGCTTGATGAGGGCAATCTGATAGTCGTAAATGTCGGTCCGGGAGATTTCACAGAAAAGGGACATTTTATGGTGATCACAGGCTATGATGATGAGGGCTTTACTATAAATGATCCAAACAGTATCATAAAGAGCAATACCCACTGGCAGTTTGAGAGGCTGGGTTCGCAGATCAGGGCTGCATGGAGGATGTTTGTGTAGATAATAGCAGCAATACATGCATTTATGCTGATGTTTGTGATGCATATGGAAAAATTAAAAAATAAGAAATAAAAAACCTGCTGTGTCATGAATGATGGACACAGCAGGTTTTTAGTTACGTTCAGGAATAATTAATTAGTATAGTGTACTAAATTTATACAGACTAATAACAAACAGTAAAGTATGGTATACAGATTATAGCAATTGAATACCATGCTCCTCACATGCCTTAATTGTCTCTTCAGGCCACAGTGAGCTCTGTACCTCACCGATATGAGCCTTTCTGAGGAAGAACATACAGATTCGTGACTGTCCGATTCCGCCTCCGATAGTGTAAGGAAGCTCCTTGTTGAGGATAGCCTTCTGGAATGGAAGCTTAGCACGCTCAGGACATCCGGCCTTGTCAAGCTGCTCCTTTAGGGCTTTTTCATCTACACGGATACCCATTGATGAAAGCTCAAGTGCGATATCAAGAACAGGATAGTATACGATGATATCAGCGTTTAAAGCCCAGTCGTCATAGTCAGGGGCACGTCCGTCGTGAGGCTCTCCATTTGCAAGCTTGTCACCAATCTGCATTACACAGATTGCACCCTTTGCCTTTGCAAAATAATACTCGCGCTCCTTTGGAGTATTGTCCGGGAACATTTCCTCAAGCTCTGATGTGGTGATAAAGGTGATATCCTTTGGCAGAATCAAATCTATGTAGTCGTACTGTATAGCCATGTACTGCTCGGTCTTGCGCAGACATTTGTATACTGTCTTTACTGTTTCCTTAAGGAAGTCTAAGTTTCTGTCCTCCTTTCGGATGACCTTTTCCCAGTCCCACTGGTCAACAAATATAGAGTGGATATTGTCAGTCTCCTCATCACGTCTTATGGCATTCATATCTGTGTAGATGCCCTCGCCGAGAGAGAAGCCGTATTTCTTTAATGCATATCTCTTCCACTTGGCAAGGGAGTGAACGACCTCAGCCTCCTTGTCACCCTGCTCAAGGATGCCGAAGGTAACAGGTCTTTCATATCCGTTTAAGTTATCGTTTAAGCCTGTGGTAGGATCAACGAAAAGCGGTGCTGAAACACGTGTCAGGGAAAGACGCTGTGCGAGCATGCCCTGGAAGAAATCCTTAACAGTTTTGATGGCAAGCTGTGTATCGTGAAGATTCAGTGCCGAAGAATAGTTCTTTGGTATTGTTAATTTGCTCATTTTCGATTAAACCTCGTTGTATTATTAATTTTTAAATAAAATTCCTTTAACCTGATTATTATATCACAATTTTTCTAGAAAGATAGTCCATAATATGATAAAATTAGATAGTTTAAAGAGAAACAATATCGTTTTACCTTATTTTTACGTGTTTAAGGTGTTAATGAAAGGTAGTAGATTTATATGAGAAAAAGAGATATGACCTTTGCTTCGGCGGTGCTTGAGGCAATAGATGCTATTTTAGCTCTTGCGTATATAGGCTTACAGATTTATTATGGAGTGTGCTATCACATACAGGTATTTAAGTTTGTGGCCAATATACTTGTGCTTTTGCTTGTATACATTGCAATCACATGGCTGCAGCATTATCCGGAAAAGCTCAATCACATAGCAGCGGAGCTGTGTGTGGGCAATATCAGAAAGTATTCACTCAGGCTTTTGACGTTTGTAAAGCTTGTTTTTACTGCGGGGCTTCTGGTGCCATGCGTGTGTGATGCGTTTGGAATAGCAATCCGCGATGTATACAGCCTCATTATGATAGGGCTCATCCTTGTGGTGACGGCATATTATGAGTACAGGATATTTCAGGAAATAAAGTCATTGCGGAAATAGTATAGGAGAAATAAAATGCAGCTTAGTATAGAAGAAGTTAAAAAGCTGGATAGTAACAGCTATCAGATAATAGATATAAGAAGTGAGGAAGAGGTGGCGCACGGTGCCATAAAGGGAGCACTCAATATTCAGGCAGAGGAAATAGAGTCAGATGAGAGGGTGTTGCATGATAAGAAGCTTGTCATAGTCTGCAGCCGTGGTAAGACGAGTGTGGATGTGGCAGAGTATCTCACAGAAAAAGGTTTTGATGCGGCAAGCTTAAAGGGAGGCTATATAAGCTGGCTGCTTGATGCCATGAAAGAGGATGAGGTGGCAGAGCGCGATATAAAGGCAGATGTGGAGCAAAGCATCAGAAAGAAATTTAAGAAATCCATCTGGCGCAAGTTTACAAAGGCGATAAACACCTATGAGCTTGTAAAGCCGGGGGATAAGATTGCGGTGTGTATCTCGGGAGGTAAGGATTCCATGCTTATGGCAAAGCTTTTTCAGGAGCTTAAGCATCACAACAAGTTTGATTTTGATGTGAAGTTTCTCGTCATGGACCCGGGCTACAATGAGGCAAACAGACATGTCATAGAGGAAAACTGCAGGAACCTTGGCATCCCTGCCACTATTTTTGAGTCGGATATATTTGATGCTGTATATGATATCGAAAAATCGCCATGCTATTTATGTGCGAGGATGAGAAGAGGACACCTGTATGCATTTGCAAAGGAGCTGGGCTGCAACAAAATTGCGCTCGGACATCACTATGATGATGTTATCGAGACGATACTCATGGGCATGCTCTACGGTGCACAGGTACAGACCATGATGCCTAAGCTTCACAGCACAAACTTTGAGGGCATGGAGCTTATCAGGCCTCTTTACCTGGTCAGGGAGGACGATATAAAGGCATGGCGTGATTACAACGGTCTGCATTTCATACAGTGTGCCTGCAAGTTTACAGATACCTGTACCACCTGTAATAATGAGGAAAACCGCTCAAAGCGTGTTGAGATAAAGCAGCTCATCGCTAATCTTAAAAAGGTGAATCCTTTTGTCGAGGCAAATATATTTAAGAGCGTGGAGAATGTAAATCTGGCTACGGTTGTAGCATATAAAAAGGATGGCATAAAGCACAGCTTCCTAGATCACTATGATGAATAAGACAGATATATTTCAGGAGGGCATTGTATGGCAGATATCATGGATTATATTGACTGGCGTGGAGACATAGGCTTTGATGAGGTGCATGTAAATGAGGTGGACGGACTGATTTTTTCACAGCTTATTTATGTGCAGATGAAGCCATATATGCCGGATGCAAAGAAATCATACCTTACGATAAAACAGCTTTCAAGCCTTTACTGCGCGGACCACAGTGATGATGAGATTGAGCAGATGCCTAATCTTTTCCGCCACTCCGCGAGGCTGCTTCAAAAGCTGGCGCACTCAAGGCGCTATGCTGACTGTATTTTGAGATATTATATATACGATATTAGTGAAAAAGAGGAGTCGCAGTTTTCTGCGGTTACGATAGAACTGCCTGACGGCACATATTTCATTTCCTACAGTGGTACAGACCATTCCATTGTCGGCTGGAAGGAAAACTTTAATCTAAGCTATCTCGATGAGACACCGGGACAGAACAAGGCGAAAAAATATTTAAAGCAGGTGGCAGCATATATATGCAATGATGATAGGGTCATAAATGAAAAAGCCGTAAATGATAAAGCTTTAGATGATGAAAATATCAACAATAAAAGCATCAATACAAGAAAGCTGTGGATAGGCGGGCACTCAAAGGGTGGAAATCTGGCAGTGTTTGCCGCCATGCATGTGGATAAAGAGGTGCAGGATGTCATTATTAAGGTGTTTAATTTTGACGGGCCGGGCTTCAATCACAAGATGATATATACGGCAGGCTACAAAAGAATTTTTGACAGAATAGAGACATTTCTGCCGCAGTCGTCTATTGTTGGCTTATTGCTTGAGCATGTGGACAATTATGAGGTGGTAAGAAGCCATAATTCGGGGCCGCTGCAACATGATGCTTTTTCCTGGGAGATAATGGGCGGAAGTATCATAAAGGCGGATGGGCTGGACAAAAACAGTGTGCGCCTTGACAAGACACTCAGAAACTGGATAGGCAGCATGGATGAGGCGCAGCGAAAGCAGTTTGTAAATGTGCTTTTTTCAATAGCATCGGACTCCAATTTTGAGAACCTTGACCAGATGTCATTTAAGCAGCTCATTGAGATGATAAAGGCTGCCGATGATCTGTCAAAGGCTGACTGGAGCATGCTTAAGGATACAGTAAGACTCCTGATTTCTGCCGGTGTCGGCGTGGTCAGGGATGAAAAGGAGAAATAAATGTTAAATCAGTTTTCAAGAACACAGCTTTTGCTTGGAAAAGAGGCGATGGATAGGCTAAAGGGCGCAAGAGTCGCAGTATTTGGAATAGGAGGAGTGGGCGGATATGTCTGCGAGGCACTAGTCAGAAGCGGCGTGGGAGCGATTGACCTTATCGATGATGACAAGGTGTGTCTTACAAACCTAAACAGGCAGATAATTGCAACCCGAAAGACCATAGGAAAATACAAGACAGATGTGATGGAGGAGAGGATTCATGATATTAATCCTGATGTCAGTGTCGTGACGCACAGGTGCTTCTTTTTGCCGGAAAATGCTGATGAATTTCCGTTTGAAGAGTATGATTATATAGTTGACGCGGTTGATACGGTCACAGCAAAGATTGCGCTTGTCATGAAGGCACAGGAGAAAAATGTCCCTATCATAAGCAGTATGGGAGCGGGAAATAAGCTGGATGCAAGTGCATTTAAGGTGGCTGATATATATAAGACCAGCATGTGTCCTCTTGCAAAGGTCATGCGCCGTGAGCTTAAAAAACGTGGCGTGAAAAAGCTCAAGGTGGTATACTCTGAGGAGAAGCCTACAAGACCGATAGAGGATATGTCTATAAGCTGCAGAACCAACTGCATCTGCCCGCCGGGTGCCGAACACAAGTGCACAGAGCGCAGGGATATTCCCGGAAGCCTTGCATTTGTACCATCAGTGGCAGGACTTATCATCGCGGGCGAGGTGGTACAGGACATAGCCTTTGACAGGGTATGATGAAGAATAAAATTACGAAAAGAGAGGAATAAAAATGCCAGTATTTGATTTTAGCGATACACCGGTAGCAAACGAGCATCCGGAGTGTACATATGAGACATTTCATTCGACAGAGACCAAGGCATCGGCCGATAAACCGATTGTTGTGATAGACAATAAGCAAAAGGAGTGGGCGCACCATGAGCTCGGTATGTTTACAAATCCGATAAAGCGTACATCCTTTGAATTTGAGAATGGTGATGGGGTGACCAGTGCAGATATCCTGCGCATTGATTCCCGCTTCGTTAGCCTTTTTAAGTGGCTTGGCGAAAATCACATAAAGGTACAGCTTTCAGGAGCCAATACACCTGACGGATACGCAGTATACAGGGTGAGGGAGGTGGCTCTCGGCAGAGGCACAAAGCTGTCTGCAGAGGACGGATTCCTGCAGTATATGATGGAAAGGCTCTTTGCCAGCACCATGCCTGAGGATGAACCTGACCTCGATGATTACGAGGAAGAGGGCGACAGCATGAAGCTCACCAGTATACAGAGCATCACAGATTTCATGACCTGTGCAGGCCGTACACTGCCTGACAATATACTGCTGTGGGCCAGGAGAAATCTAGCAGTTGCGCGTTCAAGCGAGGTATCACCTGAGGAGAGACGCCATGCGCAGAGAGCACTTTCCATCATGATGAATATCCAGTGGAAGGGAAATTACTTTGAGGCAATTGACCCTGTGGAGGCAAGGCGCATACTCGATGAGGAGCTCTATGGCATGGAGAGCGTGAAGCAGAGAATCATTGAGACCATTATCCAGATAAACAGGACTCATACACTTCCTGCCTACGGACTGCTGCTCTGTGGACCGGCAGGAACCGGAAAGTCACAGATTGCATATGCTGTTGCACGTATACTCAAGCTTCCATGGACCACACTCGATATGAGCTCCATAAATGATGCAGAGCAGCTCACAGGAAGCTCAAGAATCTATTCAAACGCAAAGCCGGGAATCATTATGGAGGCATTTTCACAGGCAGGAGAGTCAAATCTTGTATTTATCATCAATGAGCTCGACAAGGCATCAAGCAAAAACGGCAACGGAAATCCGGCAGATGTGCTTTTGACATTGCTTGACAATCTGGGCTTTACAGACAACTATATGGAGTGTATGGTGCCGACCGTCGGAGTATATCCGATTGCAACAGCCAATGATAAATCCCAGATTTCTGCACCGCTTATGTCACGTTTTGCGGTGATTGATATTCCGGACTATACCGATGAAGAGAAGAAGGTCATCTTCCAGAGATTTGCCTTGCGCAAGGTATTTGAGCGAATGGGAATGAAGGAGGAGGAGTGCGTTCTCACAGAGGACGGACTTGATGCAGTGATTAAGCTTCACGAGAACACATCGGGCATAAGAGATCTCGAGCAGGCTGCAGAGCATCTGGCAGCAAATGCACTTTATCAGATAGAGGTTGATAAGGTAAAGCAGGTGGTATTTGACGCTGAGGCTGTTTTTGAGCTTTTAGGCTAGCAGGATATATTACGGATACAGGAATTGTTACGAAAATAAAAGGAGATTGTCAGGATGAGAGAATTTGGAAAATCCAGAAAATTAGATAATGTGCTTTATGATGTAAGAGGACCGGTGGTGGATGAGGCGGCCCGCATGGAGGAAAACGGCACAAATGTGTTGAAGCTCAATATAGGAAATCCTGCGCCGTTTGGCTTCAGGACACCTGATGAGGTGATATATGATATGTCTCGCCAGCTCACGGACTGTGAGGGGTATTCCAACTCCAAGGGACTTTTTTCTGCAAGAAAAGCAATCATGCAATATGCACAGCTCAAAAAGCTTCCTAATGTGACGGTTGAGGATATCTACACCGGAAACGGAGTCAGCGAGCTTATAAACTTAAGCATGTCAGCGCTTCTTGACAATGGTGATGAGGTGCTGGTGCCGGCACCGGACTATCCGCTTTGGACAGCCTGCGTTACACTTGCGGGAGGCACGGCAGTGCACTATATCTGTGATGAGCAGTCAGAGTGGTATCCGGACATAGAGGATATCAAAAAGAAGATTACAGACAAGACAAAGGCAATCGTAATAATAAACCCTAATAACCCTACGGGAGCGCTCTATCCAAGGGAGGTGCTGCAGCAGATAGTTGATGTGGCAAGAGAGCACGAGCTCATGATTTTTTCGGATGAGATATATGACAGGCTGGTGATGGATGACTATGAGCATGTGTCTATTGCGTCGCTTGCACCGGACCTCTTCTGTGTGACCTTCAGCGGTCTTTCTAAGTCACATATGATAGCAGGCTATCGTATCGGATGGATGGTTTTAAGCGGCAACAAGGCGCTCGGAAAGGACTATATCGAGGGTCTCAACATGCTCTCAAACATGCGTCTTTGCTCGAATGTTCCGGCGCAGTCGATAGTGCAGACAGCTTTAGGCGGATATCAGAGTGTAGGCGAGTATATTGTGCCGGGCGGACGAATCTATGAGCAGAGAGAGTACGTCTACAAGGCATTAAACGATATACCGGGAATTTCGGCAGTAAAGCCAAAGGCAGCATTTTACATATTCCCAAAGATTGATACTGCAAGGTTCAACATTACAAACGATGAACAGTTTGCACTCGATCTGCTTCGTGAGAAGAAGATACTCATCATCCACGGTGGCGGCTTCAACTGGGATAAGCCGGATCACTTCAGAGTGGTATATCTGCCTCGAACAGAGATATTAAAGGATGCCACAGGCAAGCTTGCAGACTTTTTGTCTTCATATAAGCAGAAATAATTATTGGCATAGATAATTATAAAACATATGATATAAAACATATAACATAAAACATATAACATAAAACATATAACATAAAACATATAAGCTCCGGCACAGAAAACTTTTTGTTCTGACCGGAGTTTTTATATTATGCTGTAATATTTTTTAAAAGTAACCTACCTGTAACTTTACATCATATATTATACACTTGTATCGCGGGGCGGCTGCACTTTAAAGGACAGACCGCACGGCACTCAAAAATGTATAGAGAAGAAAAGGAGAATTAAATGGAACTGCTTAGAGTAGAACACTTATCAAAAATATACGGAGCCGGAGAAAATCAAGTCAAGGCTTTGGACGATGTGTCATTGAGCGTGGAAAAGGGAGAGTTTGTGGCAATTGTCGGGGCGAGCGGCTCAGGAAAATCCACACTGCTTCATCTGCTTGGAGGTGTTGACAGGCCAACAAGCGGAAAGGTGTATATAAACGGCACTGATATTTTTGCAATGAATGATGATGAGCTTGCTATATTCAGAAGAAGACAGGTAGGCATCATTTATCAGTTTTATAATCTGATACCTATATTAAATGTTGAGGAAAACATGGCAATTCCGATGGAGCTTGATGGAAGAAAGGTGGAAAAAGCACAGATGGATGACATGCTTTTGCGCCTTGGACTTACAGAGAGACGTACTCATTTGCCAAATGAGCTTTCAGGAGGACAGCAGCAGCGCACATCTATAGGAAGAGCCCTGATTACGAGACCATCTATAGTGCTCGCGGATGAGCCGACCGGAAACCTGGATACCAAGGCAAGCAACGAGATTATGCATCTCTTAAAGACCTCAAACCGTGAGCTCAACCAGACAATCATTATGATTACACACAATATGGAGCTTGCAAAAGCGGCTGACCGCACAATAATGATAGAGGATGGTAAAATCAGATGAATTTGATGAAGACACTCACATTAAAAAACTTAAAGCTCAACAGGAAAAGAACTATTGTCACGATAGTCGGAATAATTCTTGCAACAGCGCTTTTGTCGGCGCTTGTCACACTTGTGTCAAGCTTTCAGTACAGTATGATTGAATACCAGAAGCAAAAGGACGGCGACTTTCATGTGAAATTTTCGAATGTGAAAATGTCTGAGCTTTCGGAGTTTAAAAACAACAGAAATATTGAAAGCACATTTGAGACAATGGGAATGGGCTTTGCAAATCTGGACGGCTGCAAGAATGAGGATAAGCCGTATGCATATGTCATGGCAACAGATGAGGCCGGCTTTGAGAGAGGCTGCTTTAAACTGATAGAGGGCCGCATGGCAAAAAATGAGGATGAGATAGTCATTCCAAGGCACTTAAAGACAAACGGACGAATCGACATAAAGGTGGGAGATGAGATAACACTGGATGTCGGAAAGCGATATGATTCAAACACCGAAGGTGTCATATCGGAAAACTGCGCATATGAGCATGAGGCAGAGACACTTACCGATACTGTGACAAAGCACTACAAGGTGGTAGGCATCATGGAAAGACCGGGCTATGGAATGGAGGACTATAGTGCCGCCGGATATACATTTGTCACATACTCTGATGAACTGGCAGCAATTGATAACGGCACAAAGAGTGAGGCAAGCGAAGCTGACACTACACTCACAGTGTACAGCAGATACACTCAAAAGGCTTTAAGAAACAAGGATGCTGTGACTGCAGATATAATTGGTGTGGATGAAAAGCTGTTTGAGAAAGCAAATAATTCATCTGTTGAAATGTCTTCTGAGGAAAGTGACAGGTTCCTTAAAGAGATGGAAAATGCAAAATATGATATATATATGAATGGATACCTTATAAACTATGAGTGCGTTTTCCCGATTGACGGTTCATTTAAAGCACTGTTTACAGTGGCTGCTGTTGTGGCTTTGATAATCATACTGACATCAGTGTACTGTATCAAAAACAGCTTCAACATATCAATCACTGAAAAAATCAGGCAGTATGGCATGCTTGCAAGCGTGGGTGCTACGAGGCGACAGATAAAAAGCAGCGTTAAGACAGAGGCAGCAATGCTTGGAGTGGTTGGTATTCCTGTAGGTACCATGAGTGGTATTTTGGCATCGCTTATACTTGTCAAGGTAGTAAATGCGCTGTCAGCAGGCTGGCTTAACGTTGCTTTGAGCTTCCACACATCACTGCCTGCACTTATTCTTGCTGTGATACTGAGTATAGCAACCATTTATTTCTCAGCAACAGGCAGTGCAAGAAGGGCTGCAAAGGTCACACCGCTTGAAGCAATAAGAAACACAAAGGAGATTAAAATAAAGTCAGCAAAGCTTAAGACACCGGCGATTATAGGCAGAATCTGGGGTATCGGAGGTGTTATCTCATATAAGAATATAAAGAGGAACAATAAAAAGTACAGAACCACAGTGACATCTATTGTCATCTGCTCAGTAACCTTTATTGTGATATCATACTTTATGTCTATGGCCTTTAGCGTTGTTGGGATGTCATATGCATCAGCAGATTACAATATTGGAATAAATATGTCATGTAAAAAAGACATTGATATTGAAAAGTTCTCTAAGCTTTTGAGTGGCATTGAAGGAGCTGAGGATTATCTGGTTGGAGCAGGCTATGATTTCGATGTAGATAAGCCTGAGTACACAAAGGAATATGGAGAGTATTGCAGGCAGCTTTATGATGACAGTGAGGATGTCTCGCAAATGTTTTTAATCACGGTTTTGGATGACAAATCGTATGATAAGTATGCGTCTGACGCAGGCATAAAAAATGCAGCTGCAGGAGCAATTCTTGTGAATAAATGCACATTTGATGTGTATAATGAGAATAGCTCTAAATACGTCAAAAAAGAGATGGAGCTGTACAAATATAAAGCAGGAGATACAATTGAGTGTGGCTACAATGTGTATGATGATGCTTCTTCTGATGATAATGCAGCAGAAGGCGATACTGAAAGCAGCACAGATGATAATAATGCAGTGGAAGGTGATACTGAAAGCGGCACAGAGGATAACAGTGGATACGTTGACGAGGAAACAATAAATAACGGAGTCAGAAAGACTGTGGATGTAACTATTGCAGGTGTCACAGACAAGGTACCAATCGGTTATAAGGGCTACAGCAACACGCTTTTGTTTATGAACCAAAAAGGTTTTGAAAGCCTATGGGGTGACGGCAAGAACGGTAATGAGATTAAACCGGGATATGCGTCATATTTAGCATATGTGGTTGCAGAAAATGCAGATGAATATCAGGATACATTCGAAAAGGAGACGGAAGGAAATCCTGAGTATTCGCAGATTAGTTTTTATGTCAGCAATCTGGATAAGCAGATGCGCGATGAAAAGTCACTCTTTACACTGCTTGGAGTATTTGCATACGGACTTATTGTAGTCATTGCCTTAATAGGAATCACAAATATCATCAATACCTTAAGTACCGGAATGGAGCTTAGAAGCCGCGAGTTTGCCACATTAAGAAGCATTGGAATGACAGATAAGCAGTTTGTGGGAATGGTCAGACTCGAGAGTGTGTTTATATCTGTGAAGGCACTTGCAATAGGAGTACCGCTTGGTATTTTAATAAGCTATCTCTTATGTGTTATGATGAACAGGATGGATGATGCAATCATTTATGAGCCGCCGTATAAAGCAATTATATTGTGTATATTGGTTGTAATAATGCTGATTTATGCTATCATGAAACTATCAATGACGAAGCTTAGACACAATAACATTATTGAGACGATCAAGAATGAAAATCTGTAGGAAATGCGGGAGCTGATATGAAAAAAATACTTCTCATAGAGGACAATAAAGGAATAACAGAGGGACTGTGTGATACCTTTACAGAACCTGAATATGAGCTTTTGACAGCAGGCAATTTAAAGGAGGCTGGGGCACTTTTGAGTGAGCACCCCGGCCTTGTGCTGCTTGATGTGTCGCTTCCGGATGGGAACGGCTTTGATTTTTACAGCGAAAGGCTGGAAAAAGAAAAAACACCGGTGATTTTTCTTACCGCAAGGGATGAGGAAAATGATATAGTAAAGGGACTCGAGCTTGGAGCGGAGGATTACATCACAAAGCCTTTTTCCGTAAGAGAGCTTGTGGCGAGGGTAAACCGCGTATTTTTACGAAGGAAAAGTGATGACAGCTCATCTGTCATACACGCAGGAAGCATAAGCTATGACATGGACAAAAAGGAAGCAAGAAGGGATGGACAGGTGATTGCTCTTTCAAGTCTTGAAAACCGCATACTTGATCTGCTTTTTACCAATCACGACAAGGCTGTGTCCAGAAATGCCGTGCTTGACTGCATCTGGGAGGCAACAGGCAACGATGTCTATGACCATACAGTGACTGTCTATATGAAGCGCATCAGGGCAAAGCTTGGTGAGGATGTGATAAAGACTGTGAAGGGAATCGGGTATCGTGTTGATTCAGATGAAGCTCTTTAAACAGTATCGGCCGACAGAGACAGTTCCCGGGGGAAAGCATGAGAAAGAAGAAATATAATTTAGAGAACAGAAAACATTTTGTGTATTTTGCGATAATTTATACATGTATATGTGTGACGGTTATGGCTTTTACCGTTTTTTTCCAGTACAGGGCATATACGAAAAACTATAACATCACAGTGGCTAAGCTATGTGCGCTTATTCATGAAAAATATCCCGATGTATCAGATGGCAGCATAGCCGCGATTCTAAATGACAGCAGCTTCGACAGCGATTATACAAATTTAAAAAGCGCAGAGACGCTCTTAAAAAAATACGGCATTGATATGGAAAAGGATTCTGCGGTCTTGTCAAATGAAAAAGCGCTTAAAGGAGCGCTTTGGCTAGACATATTTCTTGTTGTGCTTTTTGCAGGGGGCTTTTGCCTTTACATTGTGCTTATAAGATTTAGCTTTAAAAGACAGGTCAGACAGGCTGCGGATTATCTGCGCCGCATAAATCAGGGAGACTACAGACTTGTTATGGCAGATAGCACAGAGGGAGAGATTTCTATACTAAAGGGAGAGCTTTACAAGACAGCAATCTATTTGAGGGAGTCTGCGGAAAATGCAAAGGCAGACAAGCTTTTGCTAAAGGATGCGCTTTCTGACATATCGCATCAGCTTAAGACACCGCTCACATCACTTTCGATAAATCTGGAAAATCTGGAAGGAAATCCTGATATGGCATCTGAAAACAGAAACAGGATAATGCGCAGGGCAAAGCGCGATGTGGACAATATATCGCATATGGTGCAGGCTATCTTAAAGCTTTCAAGGCTTGAAGCGGATGTTGTGGAGTTTGATGAGAAGGATACGCTGCTGTCTGAAATTGTGTCTGAGGCAGCTGATAATGTTATGGCACTTTGCGATTTGAGAGACATAAGGCTGTCTATAGATGAAGGCTCTGATAAGGATGCCTGTATACATGCTGATGCATACTGGCAGTGTGAGGCCATTACAAACATAGTAAAAAATGCAGTGGAGCATGCAGAGAGTGAGGTAAAGATAGGCTTTTACAGGTATGAGATGTATGCAGAGATAACAGTGCAAAACGATGGAGAAGCCATAAGTGATGAGGACAAAAAGCATATTTTTACGCGTTTTTACAGCGGCAGCGGACAGCCGGCAGACAGCATCGGCATAGGACTTTCGCTCGCGGAAGCAATTGTGCGTCATGACAATGGATATATCCTTGTGGAGGATTGTAAAAAAGATGTATTAAATGAAAAAAATGAATGCAGTGGCACACGCTTTGTGGTAAGATATTTGTGATAAGTTGAGAAAAATTATCAATAAATACACTAGGAAGCGATAAAATGACACTAAAAGAACTTGGCATAGGACAGAGTGCCAGAATACTTACAGTAGGCGGTGAGGGCGCACTGCGCCAGCATTTCCTGGATATGGGAGTAATCCCAAAAGCCGAAGTAACAGTTATCAAATTTGCACCGATGGGAGACCCGATGGAGCTTCAGGTGCATGGCTATGAGCTCACCTTGAGGCTTGATGATGCGGCACAGATTGAGGTAGAATTAATTGACAGCCGTTCAAGAAAGCATGAGGGTCCTAAAAAGATAAGCAACACAGCCCATCCCGGACTTGGCGAGGAGGGCAAATACCATGTGAAGGGCAGTGGCAATCCCCTTCCGGATGGTGAGAAGCTCACATACGCACTTGTGGGAAACCAAAACTGCGGCAAGACAACACTTTTCAACCAGCTTACAGGCTCAAACCAGCATGTGGGCAATTTCCCAGGAGTGACGGTGGACAGAAAGGATGGCTCTATTAAAGAACATCCGGATACATCAATCACAGATTTACCGGGCATTTACTCAATGAGCCCATATACGAGTGAGGAGATTGTGTCGAGAAACTTTGTGCTCGATAACAAGCCAAAGGCCATAATAAATATCGTAGATGCGACAAATATCGAGAGAAACCTGTATCTGACCATGCAGCTTCTTGAGATGGATATACCGATGGTTATCGCTCTAAATATGATGGATGAGGTGACGGCAAACTCAGGCTCAATCGATGTAAATAAAATCGAGGGACTGTTAGGAGTGCCTGTTGTACCGATTTCAGCCGCGAAGAATCAGGGTGTTGATGAGCTGGTGCGCCATGCGATACACATTGCAAAGTATCAGGAGCGCCCGGGCAGACAGGATTTCTGTGATGAGAATGATTTTGGCGGTGCCGTGCACAGATGTATACACGCGGTCAGCCACCTGATTGAGGATCATGCAAAGCTCGCCGGAGTTCCGATTCGCTTTGCTGCTACCAAAATTATCGAGGGAGATGCACTTATATTAGAGCAGCTTCATCTTGATGAGAATGAGAAAGAGGCAATAGAGCATCTGATTGTCCAGATGGAGAAGGAGCGAGGCCTTGACAGAAGCGCTGCAATTGCGGATATGCGCTTTACATTTATTGAGAAAATATGCGAGAGCACCGTGGTAAAACCGAAGGAGAGCAGGGAGCGTATCAGAAGTGAGCGCATCGACCGTGTTCTTACAGGCAAATACACGGCAATACCGTGCTTTATAGTGATAATGCTTGCTGTATTTTATCTGACCTTCAACGTAATCGGAGCAGGCCTTCAGTGGCTTTTGGAGCAGGGCATAGGAGCACTGACCGCGCTTACGGATAAGGCGCTCACAGCGGCAGGCGTGAATGAGGTGCTGCACGGACTGGTAATAGACGGCATCTTTCAGGGTGTCGGAAGCGTATTAAGCTTTTTGCCGATTATCGTGACACTGTTCTTTTTCTTATCCCTCATGGAGGACAGCGGATACATAGCGAGGGTTGCATTCTTCATGGACAAGCTCCTTCGTAAGATAGGACTTTCCGGACGAAGCATAGTACCAATGCTCATAGGCTTCGGCTGTACGGTGCCGGCTGTCATGGCGACACGTACACTGCCAAGTGAGAGAGACCGTAGAATGACTATACTCCTCACACCGTTTATGAGCTGTTCGGCAAAATTGCCAATTTATGCATTCTTTGTTAGTGCATTTTTCCCGAAGCATGGCGGACTTGTCATGGGAGGTCTGTACTTCCTTGGCATAATTGTCGGAATACTTTTCGCATTTATCTACAGAAAGACTTTGTTCAGGGGTGACGCAGTGCCGTTTGTCATGGAACTGCCAAACTACAGGATGCCGGGCGCCAAGAATGTGTGCCAGCTCCTCTGGGAGAAGGCAAAGGACTTTTTGCAGAAGGCATTTACGGTAATACTTATTGCCACAATGCTGATATGGTTCTTACAGAGCTTTGACATACACTTTAACATGGTAACAGACTCAAAGGACAGCATGCTTGCCGCTATTTCAAGTGTTATCGTGCCAATCTTTAAGCCTCTGGGACTCGGAGACTGGCGTATATGCACATCACTTATCAGCGGACTCATGGCAAAGGAGAGTGTGGTATCAACACTTGAGATACTGTTTGGCGGAACGGTTACGACAGCACTCACAACACTTTCAGCCGCATCTCTTCTGGTGTTCTCGCTGCTCTACAGTCCTTGCGTGGCTGCTATAGCATCCATAAAGAGAGAGCTTGGTGCAAAGTGGGCAGTCAGTGTGGTGCTTTTGCAGTGTGCGATTGCATGGGTGGCAGCATTTATTGTCAGGGTAATTGGACTGCTTGTGATGTAATTAAAAACAGACTATTCAGAACCACTGAGAACCAAAAAGATGATGTGTTATGCTTGCATGTAAGCAACAGGTTTTCTTATTCTCAAGGTGGTTCTGAATAGTTGCAAAAAATATAAAAGGAGATATGTGATGGAGATTAAACTGGAAAATGAATCACTTGAGCTCACGATAAACAGCTTCGGAGCAGAGCTTAAAAGCATCACCGGTAAGGAAACAGGTACACAGTATCTGTGGGATGCCGATGAGAAATACTGGAAGAGAAGCGCACCGGTGCTTTTCCCGTTTGTCGGCAGCTTAAAGGACAAGAAGTTTACCGTTGATGGGACAGATTATCCGATGGGACAGCACGGCTTTGCAAGGGATATGGAGTTTGAGCTTGTGTCACAGACAAAGGATGAGGCATGGTTTTTACTTAAATCAAATGATGAGACTCTTGCAAAATATCCGTTTGAGTTTGTGCTCGAAATCGGCTATAAGCTCTCAGGCAGTGAGATAAAAGTGACCTGGAGGGTGACTAATCCTGCGAAAAAGGATTTACTTTTCTCAATAGGTGGTCATCCGGCATTTATGTGTCCGGTCGCAGAGCAGGGAAAGCAGTCAGACTATTATCTGAAGCTTGACACAGACAAAGCAATCACCTACGGACTTATCTGTGACGGAGGCCTTTTAGACAAGGATGACAATCTGCTTAAGGTGGATGCGGATGGATACTGTCAGATAGATGAGCATATGTTTGATAAGGATGCGCTCATAATAGAAAACAGACAGGCTTCAAAGGTGAGCCTGTGTACACCGGATAAGAAGCCATACCTTACGGTGTCCTTTGATGCGCCTTTATTTGGTCTGTGGTCACCGGCAGGAATGGGAGCACCGTTTATCTGTATTGAGCCGTGGTACGGCCGATGCGACAGAGCAGGCTTTGCCGGAGAATTAAAGGACAGGGAGTATGGTAATTCGCTGGCACATGGTGAGAAATTTGAGAAGTCATATACGATTGCAATTGAGCTGTAGATTTTCTTGTTCTCGGGTGGCTTAAATACTTATTAAAATAATAATATAAGACATAATTAGAATCATGGGGCTGCGGTATATTGCAGTCCCATGATTTTTAGATAGTAAGGATTTTTCACGAACTGGAAATAATGTAATGTAGGATAGCATAACGCTATATGTGCCTTGATGCACCTGCTTTCTTCAAGTTTGCCTGAAGCAGCCATTTCTGATCAATTTTCTTAAGATCTTCACCGAATCTGACATGCAGCCGAACTGAGCCTTCGAGCTGCTCGATATGTTCAATGGTGCCCTTGCCGAACTTTGGATGATTGACATCGTCATTGATATTAAATTTTACAGTACTGTTTTTATTTTTGCGGTATTCCTGCTCGCGTGAATATGTGTCGCGGATAGGGATACTCTTGTCAGTAATTTTCTTTTTGAGAACCTTATCATAATCGTGCTTAATAAGTCCTTCACCGGCTTTGTAGTAAGGAGTGGGAGCTGCTCCGATAAGTGAGCAGCAGTATTTCCACGCACTTCCGTGGATGCCGGGCTGCCAGTTGTATTTGTCCGGGATGTCCATATTGTACTGCATATAGTGGGCGTATTCGTGCTTATATAAATCTATCCTGTCATCCTTTGACAAGGGCTTTGCCACACAGTAGCCGATGAAAAGCAGCGAAAAATGAAATTCTTCTTCATCCTGCCCAAAGCCCGGAGTGTATGCACCGAGCCTGTCAGTATCAAAGCCAAAGGTGATAGGAACCCTTGCACCATTAAGCCCAAGCTGTCTGTCGAGCTTCTGGTAGAGAAAGCGGATTTCCGCAAGATGTATTTTTGTTTCGTTTTCGAGTAGTTGTCGTAAATTGTTGTCTATGTTCATAAGTATATTTCTCTAAAAAATCAGTTTGTTTTCAACACAGTAATGATATATTCCGTCATCCTCAACCGATTTGCATACAAAATCAGCCTTAGCCTTGACTTCGTCCTTTGCATTGCCCATGGCAACACCCATGCCTACGGCCTCAAGCATTTCAATATCGTTATGTCCGTCACCGAAAGCAATTGCTTCATCCTTTGAGAAGCCATAATGCCTAAGCACTGCAGCAACAGCATTGCCTTTGCCACTGTTAAGCGGAATAATATCAGCGGCCTTATCCCACCATGCAGTTATCTGTGAGTGGGGCGCGCCGGATAGAATCTGTGAGTGCTCATCTTTTTTGCAGGAGCACATAATCTGATATATATCAGTCCTGCTTATCTCGTCAAAATTGTCAGCAATTTTAAGCTTTTCACTGCCAAAGGCAAAGTACTGCTCTAAATCAGGGTCGGTACCGTTTGTGACAATAATATGCTCGTTGCTGATTGCAATGGCGCGGTTCATTTGCTTTAGATTGGAAATTATCTGATATTTGTCGTGCTCATTAATAGGATTTTTGAAGATGATGTCATTGCCTTTGGTGACGAATGAGCCGTTAAAGGTGAGCAGGACATCAAAATCAATTCCATCAAAATGAGGCACACCTGTGTAGCATCTTCCGGTAGCCATACAAAGGATGATGCCATTTTGGTGGAGCTGCCTAAGTGCAGCAGCAGTGTTTGCCGATAATTCTTTATGTCCCAGCCGAAGCAGGGTGCCATCCACATCAAAGAATGCTATTTTAATCATAATTCACCTGCCTGTTTTACTGAATTTCAATAATATTTCATTTACTTTAATCATAACATAATAAGCGCAAGATTAAAAACATTTATTTAAATTTCTGCCACAACGTAAGGTACGTAAGCCGGGGACTGAGGGGACACATGCGCTTTAGCAGGAGTTCATAGACAGATTTATTGAATGCACAACTACTAATAATATGGTTGATGGGCAGGAAATACAGAATTGCTCAGGAAGTCAGATTTCAAATGAATCAAGAAGTAACTATATACTCGGAAAATACCAGTATTACAGAAATCTGTACGGAGATCAGGAGATATAGAATATGATAATAGTGAACTGCTAGGTTATTCAATAGCTGAGTAGTTCACAAACATACTCTATATAGATTATAATTAATTGGAGGAAATATGAGCATAGGATTTAACGGTGACACATTTAAATGCAGGTATCCTGCTGTGGCTGGCTTTCCACAGCCAGCGTTTGAGTTCATCTTCAGCTTCATCTACGTTTGTAAGCTTTAGTAATAACCGGAGCTGTTCCCAATGCGTAAGCAGAGCCTTTTATCTCATACGCCTTAGCTTTAGCTGCTTTTACAATAGGCAAATTCAGGATCATCCTTTCTTATCAGAGTAAAGATTACAATTTTTTATAACTGTGTTTTTAACATTAAGGACACTTTTGAATAATGTATTAACTGAAGCCACTTGTGAATACTCTTTTTGTGTTTTTCTTCGCAGTTAATACATTAAAGGACACAAGTGGTTTTTTCAATATGTTGTTGTTAATTTATGGTGTTGGGCTTACAACATTATGCCAGAAGCCTCATAAAAATGGACTTATAGACATGTATTGATGGCTTAGTCGAGAATTAACTACTGTGGAGTGTACTAGAACTTGTGAGTAGCGTGTCATTTGTAACCGCCAAAGCGTACACAATGAAGCAGTAACTATAAACTGTGAGATTATAGCAAACCATCTAGCATATACATTTGTATAAGTTTCGACGGTTTCGTCGTGCATAGAAAGCCTAAAAGCATAATTTCGTATAGAATCTTAGTCGCGAAGCGTAGCGAGGGCGAAAGTGCGTTCCCCGACATTCCCCGGCTTATGTACCGACCTGCGACCGATGCGCAAAAGTTGCGCACAAAAACGCGCACCCCATCCCTTATTTGTGAAAAATGCTTGAAAACAAAAATTTAAAAATGTCGAAATTGCACATTGACATAATCATAATACTGTAATATACTAAGTTTAGAACAAACGGTTGCGCGAAAAAACGCACCTAAGAAATAAATTAAATTACAAGCAAATGGAGGAAACAACGGATGGACAAATTTATTGTTAACATCATTCACCGCCCTGAGATGGTGCCTGAGTACTCAGCAACAGTTACAGGTCAGGGAAAAGAAGAGGATATTGGAGATAAGAAGCTCATCACAGAGTCACTCGACATCTTCAAGACACAGCAGAGACTTGCACATGAGGCAGGACTCAAAACCACAATCCAGATGACATATGCTTCGCTTTTTAATGATGAGGCAGTAGAGCTTGCAAAGCAGGATCACGAGAAATACGGTGATGAGATAGCACTTTCACTCCTTGGACTTCCATGTGAGGAGTTTAGAGAGAAGTATAAGACAAAGGATTTCTGTATCTGGATGTTCTCAATGGAGGACAAGAAAGCTATCGTAAATGATGTTTTCGAGAAATTCCATGACAGATTCGGTTTTTATCCTGAGTCAACAGGCTCATACTATATGGATGCAGACCTTACAAACTACATCAAAGAAAAATACCCAATGGTAAAATGTGCAGTTGCAACATGCTGGGAGGAGGGTCCTAAGGCATACCACACATGTAACAACTCATGGTACACACTTTTTGACGGAGGCCCATGGGCACCATGGATTCCATCAAAGCAGAACACACATGCGCCAGCAGCAAATAAAGAAGAGGATAGCGGAATCGTAGCAATTCCACATCTCTCACGTGACCTTATTGCATGTTATGACGGAAACGGCTCAAACTTCGGAACACATCCACAGAACGTGCTTCGTGGAATGATTTATGATACAAAGACATGGGAGTATCCATATCTTTACAACCTCATCGACCAGTACAGAGACCTTGCAAAATACAATAACGGATATTCATACAACATGATGTTCGTAGGACCTGGCTGGATGAACAAGATGGGACGCTGGGAGCAGCCATATGAGCTTCTCTTAAAGTCATACACAGACGGCTGTAATTACTATGGCAAGTTAAAGAAAGAGGGTAAACTCATCGACATGACAATGTCAGAGTTCGCTGATTACTTCAGAGAGAAGAAGGGGGTCAACGCAGGTAACTACAATGAGCCTGAGTGTGCACCATGGAGAGATATCCTTTACGGCTCAGACAAGCAGCTCTTCTGGTACTGTGACCCATACATGAGAGCATGCGTAAACATGGATCAGGGTGGAGCAATCGTAGACCTTCGTCCATACGTTGCAAAGCTTGAGTGGCCGGTAGGAATCGGAACAAAGCATGTACAGGATGCATCTTATCCATTCCTTATCCAGGAGAAATACAGAGCAGGATACTTTACACACTATGCAGGAGCAGGAACAGTAAGAAGTGCCAAGCTTTCACACAACGGTGAGGAGGTTGACCTGTGTCTCTGTCCTACACACAGCCATTTTTCAGAGGAAGTTATTGATGGCAAGAAGACAAGAATCCTTACACTTGATCCTGTAGATATTGAGTTTTATGATGTTAAGCTTACTCTTCAGACAAAGGAATACTTTGAGGAGGGCTCATCAAACATCAAGATTGAGCGTAATATCCTTAGCATGAGTGATCCAAATGCAGAGGTTTATCTCGATGAGTACATCACAGCATGCTACGGAACAACAGAGTATCCAGAGGATATGACAGGCATCACACTTACATGTGAGGGAGAAAACCCACAGAGCATCAATTATGAGTACAAGTGTCGTGATGCAAAGCTTGACGGAGCAACTGCAGTAAGCGCAGTAATTCCTGCAATTCAGACAAAGGTTTCACTCACACCATCTGCAAAGGCAGAGGGATACATTGAGGAAGGATATGCATTCTCTCCAATGTTCAAGCTTGGTTACAAGAAACAGATTAAAGACAAGGAGGTATTTGCAACATGGCTCAACTTGGAAAAGGCAAATTAAATTACAGATGTCCTTTATGTTTTATGAGGGATCTTGATATTGATATGTTCTATAATAAGGAAACAGGTATTTATAGCTGCATCCGCTGTCAGTTCAGAGGTACAGAGGAAGAGGTACTTCAGGGCAACGAGGATGTCCGCAAGAAGTACAAGGCTATGTACAAGAGATTCGACAAGTTCGATTTTGATTAAAGTAGTGATTGGTACGCTGCTGCTATAATAGCAGCAGCGTATTTTGCATTTTGCTACAAAGGAGAGTATATATGGCGAAAAGAAAAAAAGACACGATGGAATTCAGATTCTATGAGCTGCCACAGGGAGAATCTGCACTTGTGCTGTGCGGGGAATCATGGAAGAGAGTGTATGGTCATGAGGAATTACACCTGCATTTCCATAATCTGCTTGAAATCGGCATCTGCCGCGAGGGAGATGGAAATATGTATCTGGATGAGGATATTTACCAGTATCATGACGGCGATATCACATTTATACCTGAGAATTTTCCGCATGTTACAGTCAGCTATGGTGAGGTGGTGAATTTCTGGGAGTACATTTTTATTGACATACATTCTGTGATAGAAGAGATGTTCCCAAACAATGTGGCATTCAAGAATGAGGCAGTTACGACTATATCAAAAAAAGCGTTTATGACCAACGTGTATCAGAGCCCGGCTATGGCTGAGTATATAAATGCCATAATCAGGGAAACCAGTGAGCACAAGATTTATTGCCAAAGGACGATAAAGCTCCTTGTGCAGGGAATTGTAATAGAGCTGCTGCGTAGGTATGATGAGCTTCCGGAGGAGGATAATAATATCGTAAAGGGTACCAATATGTCACAGATAGCCACAGCACTTGACTACATGAACAAGCATTACAGCGAATCGATAAAGGCAGGGGAGCTCTCGGCACTATGCAACATGAGCGAGACTCATTTCAGGAGACTGTTTGAATCATACATCAATATGCCGCCTATGGAGTATCTGAATCTGATAAGAGTACAGAAGGCGTGCGAGCTTATGAAAAAAACAAATGAGCCTATGGAGCTTATTGCACAAAAGTGTGGATTCACAACCCAGTCAACTTTTAACCGTAATTTCCGCAAATTTTTGGACACTTCGCCATATCAGTGGAAGATAAATCCTGAAAATTATGAGCATAAACTGTTGAATTTTAGGATATCTGCACTAAAGGGATGGTAGAAAATACATGTTTTCATATAATTTTGTACATTTATGATTGAATATGCATATAATTGTGTGGAATATGTTAACACAAAGGTACTATATATGGTTATAATGACTATGTAATCAAGAAACGGACAAACATTCGTAGTCAAAATGCCCAATTTAAATAATATGATTATAAATCAACATATGCAGCAGGATATACAGTATCTGTTAAATAAAAGTAAAATAATATTGTTAAAAATCAAGAAGGCAAATAATGTTTATTATTTGCCTTCGTCTTATAAGAGGGCTTTGTGTTTAAAACAGACATGTATCAAATAATAAATACAGTAGATAGGAGTGTATAAAATATGAGTAATTTTGATTCAAATATCATTAAGAATCCGGAAATATTTGAGCAGAACAGACTTGCGGCTCATTCGGATCATGTGTGCTATAAAAATGAACTGGAGAAAATTAAAGGGAAATCAAGCCTGAGATATGATATGAACGGCTTATGGAAGTTTGCATATGCAAAGAATCAGTCCCTGGCTCCTTGTGGCTTTGAGGCAGCTGATTATGATTGCAAAGGCTGGGATGAAATCAGGGTTCCGGCACATATCCAGATGGAAGGCTATGACGTGCCAATCTATACGAATACCACATATCCGTGGGAGGCTGATGAGTTTATCAAGCCGGGCGAGGTACCTGAGATTTTCAATCCGGTTGCAAGCTATGTGAAGTATTTCACAATCCCTGAGAATATGAAGAACAAGAGGGTGTGTATTTCGTTCCAGGGAGTGGAGAGCGGTTTTGCACTCTGGCTGAATGGACACTATGTCGGCTACAGTGAGGACACATTTGATCCGTCTGATTTCGAGCTGACTGATTATATTGTCGAGGGTGAGAACAAGCTTGCGGTCAGAGTATGGAAATGGACATCAAGCAGCTGGTGTGAGGATCAGGATTTTTACAGATTTTCAGGCATTTTCAGAGATGTATTTTTGTATGCTGTTCCTTGTGCACATGTTGAGGATCTGTCAGTTGTTCCTACACTTAATGATACCTTTGACGAGGGCACACTTAGTGTGTCAATAAAGGCAGATGGTGATGGTGTTGCAAGTGTAAAGCTATATGAGATGGGCGATTTGTCTGTGGAAAAATATGACAGGGCAAAGCTTTTATTGGAAGAGTTTGATATAGAGCTTAGGGACAAGGAAATTTGTGAGGGTTCATGTAGTGTGAAGAATCCTCTGTTATGGAGCGCTGAAAAGCCAAATCTGTATGAGGTTAAAATTATAGTTAAAGATTCGCATGGAAACGAGACAGAGTTTATCAGCCAGCTGGCAGGCTTCAGAAGATTTGAGATGGTAGACGGACTCATGAAGCTAAACGGTAAGCGTATTGTATTTAAGGGTGTAAACCGCCATGAGTTCAGCTCAATAACAGGCCGTGTGCCAAACCGTGATGAGGTGATAAAGGATATTGTCACAATGAAAAAGAACAATATCAATGCTATAAGAACAAGCCATTATCCTGATGATTCCATGCTCTATAAGCTTTGCGATATTTATGGAATCTATATGATAGCTGAGAACAATCTTGAGAGTCATGGCACATGGGAGGCATATAATAAGGGCTATGTTGACCTTGACTTTGTTGTGCCAAAGGACAAGCCACAGTGGAGAGAAATGATGCTGGACCGTGCCAACTCATGCTATCAGAGAGATAAAAATCATCCGGCAATCCTTATCTGGTCATGCGGCAATGAGTCGTTTGGCGGCAAGACCATATATGAGATGTCACAGCTTTTCAGACAGCTTGATAAGCATCGTCTGGTGCATTATGAGGGAGTATTTAGCGATAGAAGCTATAATGACACAAGCGACATGGAAAGCCAGATGTATACTCCGGCTGCAGGCATTGAAAAATTCCTGGCAGAGCATCCTGAGAAACCGTTTATCTGCTGCGAATATACACATGCAATGGGAAATTCCTGCGGTGCTATGCACAAATATACAGAGCTAACAGACCGCGAGCCTAGATATCAGGGTGGATTTATCTGGGATTATATCGACCAGTCAATCTATAAAAAGGACAGATACGGTAAGTGGTTCCTCACATATGGCGGAGATTTCGGCGACAGGCCTACAGATGGAGATTTCAGCGGAAACGGCATCTGCTACGGCGGAGAGAGAGAGGCTTCTCCAAAGATGCAGGAGGTGAAGTTCAATTATCAGAATATCTCGGTTGATTTTGACAGCGACTACATCTTTACAGTCACAAACAAAAATCTCTTTGTAAATACATCTGTTTTTGATGCTTTTGCCATTCTTCTTGCAGACGGTGAGGAGGTTTACAGGACAAAGCTTCAGATATCTGTTCCACCGATGGAGCAGGCAAGCTATGAGGTGCCGGTTACTCTTAAAAATTCAATGATTGATGTGGAAAAAGAGTACTGTATTGTGGTATCATTTGTATTGAAGGAAAACACCATCTGGGAAAAGGCAGGGTATGAGATTGCATTCGGACAGCATATGATAAAGAAGCCTGTAAGTGAGTATTCATGCGACAAATCAGTTGAGCTTGTTGTTGGAAACGGAAATATCCTTGTAAGAGGTGAGAACTTTAAGGCACTTTTCTCAAGAATGAATCTGGGAATGGTTTCATATGTATATGGTGGCGTTGAGATGCTTCCAAATACTATTCCACTGCCGAATTTCTGGAGAACACCTACCAACAATGATTCCGGCAACATGATGCCACAGCGCTATGCACAGTGGAAGATTGCCAGCATGTATGTGACCACCAGACAGAATCAGCGCTTTGCAGATACATCACCAAGGGTAGAAAAAAATGACAACAATATCGCCATCACATACACTTATTTCATGCCTACCACACCGCAGAGCTCATGCGAGGTGACATACAGAGTGTTTGGTGATGGAACAATCGAGACAACTCTGTCATATGACCCTGTAAAGGAACTTGGCGATATGCCGGAGTTTGGCATGATGTTCAAGCTGGATGCCGATTATGATACAGTGAAATGGTACGGACTCGGACCACAGGAGACATACGAGGACAGACAGCATGGCGGAAAGTATGGTGTATACGAGAATAAAGTGGCAGACAATGTCGCAGAGTACCTCGTTCCGCAGGAGAGCGGCAACAAGTGCAGAGTAAGATATGCAAAGGTAATGGATAAGAAGGGCAGAGGCATGCTGTTCTTTGGTGATGAGCTTTCGTTCTCGGCACTGCCATATACACCACATGAGCTGGAAAATGCAGCGCATCATTTCGAGCTTCCACCTGTACACTATACTGTTGTCCGTGTGGCAAAGAAGCAGATGGGTGTAGGCGGAGATGACAGCTGGGGCTCACATACTCATCCGGAGTACCTGCTTGATGTCTCAGAGAAAATGGAATTCACATTCTGCTTCCGCGGAATATGATTAATCATAAATGATATAAGAATTAAGGAGAATTAAAATGTCAAAATTTATTAAGGGTATGGATTTATCAACCTTGCTCGAGCTGGAACGCTGCGGAGCAAAATACTATGAGGACGGAAAGGAGAAGGACATTCTTGACATCATGAAGGAGCATGATGTTGACACAATCCGTCTTCGTCTGTGGAACAATCCAAAATCAGAGGATGGTGAGCCTTACGGTGCAGGTAACAATGACCTTGCTGAGACTATCGCTATTGGAAAAAAGGTTACAGATGCAGGCTTTGGAGTGCTTTTGAATTTCCACTATAGTGATTTCTGGGCAGATCCGGGAAAGCAGATTAAGCCAAAGGCCTGGAAGAATTTCGGTGTGGACGAGCTGGAGCAGGCTGTATATGATTTTACACTTGAAAATCTGACAAAGATTATTGAGGCAGGTGTAAATGTCACAATGATTCAGGTAGGTAATGAGCTTTCAAACGGACTTTTGTGGCCTGAGGGAAAGGTACCTAACTACGATAATATAGCAAAATTTGTGAATGCCGGAATACGTGCCTGCCGCAAGGTAAATGCTGATATTCCGATTATGATTCACCTCGATAATGGTGGAAACAATGAGCTTTATGTCAGATGGTTTACAAACTTCATTGAAAGAGGAGAGGAGTTTGAGTATATCGGATTGTCATACTATCCTTTCTGGCACGGCTCACTTGACCAGCTTGAGTTCAACATGAATGACATTGCAAAGCGTTTCAATAAGGACCTTATCATCGCTGAGGTATCCATGGGCTTTACAATGGACAGCTACCAGGAGTACGAGAAGCTTGCTGATTCTGAGCGCAAGGGTTATGCGACAAAACCGGAGCTTGTTGAGAAGATAGATTATCCTATGACTATTGAGGGTCAGGCTGACTTTACAAAGGATTTCTTAAACAGAGTGGCAAATGTGGTGGATGACCATGGAAAAGGATTTTTCTGGTGGGAGCCTGCGTGGATTCCTGTACCGGGCTCAGGCTGGGCTACACCTGCTTCGCTTAAGTACATGAATGATCCGGGACCATGCGGCAATGAGTGGGCAAACCAGGCGCTCTTTGACTATGATGGAAATGTGCTGCCGGCACTTGATGTTATTAAGAATTTTAAAAAATAAAATAATAACATATGTAATTTTGTTGCATGATTTGATTTGTTATGTTGCATTTTCAGTCGGATGTATTGCAATGTAAAAATGTGCAGTTATAATAGAATTATAAAGAAAGAACGAATTATTTTAACTATCAATTTAACGCAAATACAATCAGCAAAGGAGAAGAAAAAATGATACAGCAGAACGTATTAGACAAATTCAAGGAGCTTTTTGGAGCAGATGGGGATATCAGAGTATATTTTGCTCCGGGACGTGTAAATCTGATAGGTGAGCACACTGACTACAATGGAGGACATGTTTTCCCTTGTGCACTTACCATCGGTACATATATGGCAGCAAGAAAGCGCGATGACAGGAAGCTTCGTTTCTACTCTATGAATTTTGACAATCTGGGTGTGGTTGAGTCATCACTTGATGAGTTTACACCTGATCCGGACGGACTTTGGATAAACTATCCAATGGGCGTTATGTGGGCCTTCGAGGGACGCGGAATGAAGCTTGAAAGCGGTCTTGATATTGTTTTATTCGGAAATATTCCAAACGGCTCAGGTCTTTCTTCATCAGCATCTCTTGAGGTGGTTACAGGATATATGTTAAAGGATATTTACGGCTTTGACGTGACAAATCAGGATATTGCACTTATCGGTCAGTATTCAGAGAACAACTACAACGGCTGTAATTGCGGTATCATGGATCAGTTTGCATCTGCAATGGGCAAAAAGGACAATGCAATTTTCCTTGACTGCAATACTCTTGATTTTGAGTATGCACCAATCGTTTTGGACGGTGCAAAGATCGTGGTTACAAACAGCATGGTTAAGCACAGCCTTGTAACAAGTGCTTACAATGACAGAAGAAATGAGAGTGCACAGGCTCTTAAGGATTTACAGACAGTATGTGACATCAAGACTCTCGGTGACCTGACAGATGAAGAGTTCGAGGCTCATAAGGATGCGATTAAGGATGAGGTTGCACGTAAGAGAGGCAAGCATGCGGTTTATGAGAACCAGCGTACCATCAAGGCTGTTAAGGCACTGAAAGAAAATGATATTGAGACATTTGGAAAGCTTATGAATGCTTCACATGTATCACTTCGTGATGATTATGAGACATCATGTCCTGAGGTTGACGTACTTGTTGATGAGGCATGGAAGATTCCGGGTGTTATCGGATCACGAATCACAGGCGGCGGCTTTGGCGGCTGCACAGTCAGCATAGTAAAGGACGAGGCTATTGATCAGTTTAAGGCAAACCTGACAAAGGTCTATGAAGAGAAGGTTGGAAAGACACCTGAGTTTTATGTTGTTTCAATCGGAGACGGACCTAGCCGTCTGGCATAAAATTAGCAATATGAAATAACAGTAACGGATAAACAGGTTTTTCCCGACAATGATTAAGGAGCATGACATGATTCAGGAGAGAATATTAGAATTAGTAAAATATGGTCTTACAACAGGACTTGTTGACCCTGCTGATGAGGTATACACAGTAAACAGACTTCTCGAGGTACTCGGAGTGGACGACATCGAAGATGAGACATTTGAAAAGGTAGAGGCTCAGCCGGCATGGACACAGGAAGAGGCAGAGGCGAAGCTTGAGGGTATACTCGAGGATATGATGACATACGCATATGACAATGGCATCATGAAAGAAAACAGCATTGTATACAAGGATCTTTTTGATACAAAGCTGATGGGCTGCCTTGTAAATGCACCAAGCGTGATCAGAGCTCGCTTTAAGGATTTATACGACAATGAGTCTTCACTTGCGGCGACCGATTATTTTTACAAATTAAGCTGTGACAGCAATTATATCAGAAGACAGCGCATAAAGAAGGATATGAAATGGACCACAGACACAGAGTATGGCACACTTGATGTGACAATCAATCTCTCAAAGCCTGAGAAGGATCCAAAGGCAATTGCTGCCGCTAAAAATGCTAAGCAGAGCGCATATCCAAAGTGCCAGCTTTGTAAGGAAAATGAGGGCTATGCAGGCCGCGTAAACCATCCTGCAAGAGAAAACCACAGAATTATCCCTGTTACAATAAACAACAGCCAGTGGTTTTTCCAGTACTCACCATATGTATACTACAATGAGCACTGTATCGTGTTCAATTCAAAGCATACACCGATGAAAATCGAGCGTGCCACATTTGGAAAGCTGCTTGATTTTGTAACACAGTTTCCACATTATTTTGTAGGCTCAAATGCAGATCTGCCAATCGTTGGAGGCTCTATCTTAAGTCACGACCATTTCCAGGGCGGACACTATACCTTCGCTATGGCAAAGGCTCCGATAGAGAAAGAAATCACATTCAAGGGCTACGAGGATGTTGAGGCAGGTATCGTAAAATGGCCTATGTCTGTTATCAGAATCAAGTCGGCTGACAAGGATAAGCTTATTGACCTTGCAGACAAAATTCTTCTTGCGTGGAGAGGCTACACAGATGAAGAAGCATTTATTTTTGCCGAGACAGATGGAGAGCCACACAACACTATCACACCTATAGCAAGACGTCGTGACGGAGACTATGAGCTTGATCTTGTGCTCAGAAACAATATCACCACAGAGGAGCATCCGCTTGGCGTATATCATCCGCATGCCCACCTTCATCACATAAAGAAGGAGAATATCGGACTTATCGAGGTAATGGGACTTGCAGTGCTTCCAGCCAGATTAAAAGGTGAGATGGCAGAGCTTAGGGATGCAATCCTTACAGGAAAGGATCTGCACTCGACAGAGACTCTTGCATCACATGCTGACTGGGCTCTTAAGTTTATGTCTAAGTATGATAAGATTGATGAGTCTAATATTGATGGTATCATCAATGAGGAGATTGGACTTGTATTTAAAGAAGTGCTTGAGTGTGCCGGAGTGTACAAGTGCACTGATGAGGGACGTGCAGCGTTCCAAAAATTTATAGATGCGGTAAATGCATAAAATTTTCAATTATCTTTTTATAATGCGGAAAGCACCGGCGAATCATACTATATATTTCGCAAGTACTACGCAGCTAAGAAGCAGTAAGAATTATGATTTAGGGTGTTTAGACCATGACACAACCGGCTTTTATGCGCCGTCCATGGCGCATAACGCCTTGCCCCAGCGTCCATGCTGGGGCATTGTTGTAGGTGGACATAATTCTAACTGCTTCTAAGCTGCTTCGTAAAGCTCAATATATAGTATGTTCGCCGGTGCTTTCCTTAGGTTGTGAAATAAATTAATTTTTAAATACACTATTAAATACATCATTGGTAATGACTTTTTACTAAAGACTTGTAACTTGACTAGATTTTGCTTTCTGCAATTTATGCAGGCAGTGGATGAATGCAGGCACCAGGAAGGCATCTGCGAGAATCCATGCGAGTGGGCTTGCAAAGCAGGCGGCAGAAAAGCCGAATATCGGTACAAATACAAGTCCGATGAGCGAACGCGCAATCATTTCTGCTACTCCTGCAAACATCGCAAAGCCGGAAAAACCCATACCCTGTATGGTGAAACGGATTGTGTTTACCAGAACGAGCGGGATGTAGAAAAATGCATTTATCAGCAGAAACTGATGAGCTTGTGCGACAACCTCTGTTTCGCTTGGTGATACAAACAGGTAAATCAGATAGTTGGCTATAAACAGCAGTGCCACAAAAATCAAAACCGAATAGACCGATCCTATAACTGAGGCTGAAATAAGCCCCTTCTTTACACGTTCAAATTTGGCTGCGCCGACATTTTGTCCACTGTAGGTGGCCATTGTGGAGCCGAGTGCGTCAAATGGACACACCATAAACATTGAAATACGGCTTGCAGCGGTCATTGAGGCAACTGCGATGGAGCCTAAGCCGTTTACGGCAGTCTGCAGTATGACGCTGCCTATAGCGGTTATCGAATACTGAAAGCCCATAGGAAGTCCCATGACCATCAGATTTCTGACATATGAAGAGTCAAGCTCCAAATCATTTCTGCTTACATGCAGCAGAGGTACATTTTTTGCTATGTAAATGATGCACAGCACTCCTGATACACCCTGTGACAGTACGGTTGCAAAAGCCGCTCCAAACACGCCCATGTTAAATACCAGAATGAAAAGTAAATCAAGACCGATATTTAGAACTGCCGCGATTATAAGGAAAATAACAGGTATGACCGAGTTGCCGAGAGATCTCAGATATCCTGACAGCAGATTGTACAGTATTGTGGCAGGAATGCCTGCAAATATGACAATCAGATACTGGTAGGCGAGGTCGTAAATGTCGCCTGGCGTATTCATCCAGGTCAGAATGTGACCACAGAGAAGCACAGTGAGTGCCGTCATGATTATTGCGATAATTACAGAGACAATTCCTGCATTTCCTACATATTTTTTAAGTCCTTTTTCATCCTTGGCACCAAAGCGCTGTGCTATAGGAAGTGAAAAGCCGGCACACACACCCTGGCAGAAGCCGATGATGAGAAAGCAGATGCTTCCGGTAGAGCCGACTGCGGCTAAGGCCGAAACACTTAGAAAACGACCGACGATTATTGTATCCATAAGGCTGTAAACCTGTTGAAAAAGCATTCCGAGAAGCAGCGGAAGGGAAAAGCCCAGAATGAGCCCGGTAGGAGAACCTACAGTGAGATCCTTTGAATTATTTTTAGTCATTATTTATAATCCCCCTTGATTAAAAATAGATAAAAATATATATAAAAAATAGTGATTAAGTGTAATATACAACCTTTACAAACATAAGTAAATGAGGTAAAGTTAAATTGTTAGCATTTTTTTGGTGCATATTTTATAGTGAATAAAAACGCTGATTTTATGTTTTATATCATGTTTTTTCAGAGAAGAAAATTGAATAATCAGTAATATGTATGGGCTGACATATAATTAAATTTGGAGGAAAAGAATGAGAGACTGGGAAAATAACATTCGAAAGGTTGTACCTTATACACCGGGAGAACAGCCAAAGAATACCTGTGTTATTAAGTTAAATACAAATGAGAATCCCTATCCGCCAGCACCGGGAGTGAAGGAAGTTTTAAGTAATTTCAATACAGATGATTTAAGACTGTATCCTGATCCAAGGGTTGATAAGCTGGTAAATGCAATTGCGGATTTCTATAAGATAGACAGCTCAAAGGTGTTTGTCGGAGTTGGCTCTGATGATGTACTTGCCATGATTTTTATGACATTTTTCAATTCGAAAAAGCCGATACTGTTTCCTGATATTACATATTCATTTTATGATGTGTGGGCAGATATGCTTCGAATCCCTTATGAGCAACTTCCATTGTCTGATGATTTTTCAATAGTACCGTCAGATTACTATAAGGCAAACGGCGGAGTCGTATTTCCAAACCCTAATGCCCCGACAGGAAAGCTCATGCCTCTTGATGAGATAGAGGATATAATAAAGCATAATCAGGATGTAATTGTCGTAGTAGATGAGGCATATGTGGATTTTGGCGGGGAGAGTGCGCTTCCACTCATTGACAAATATGATAATGTCATCGTGGTACAGACATTCTCGAAATCACGCGCGCTGGCAGGCTCAAGAGTTGGTTTTGCCATGGCAAGTCCTGTGCTTATCAAGTATCTGAATGATGTGAAATATTCGTTCAATTCATATACAATGGACAGAATCACAATCGAAGCAGCTACAGCAGCGGTAAAAGACAGAGCATACTTTGAAGAGACCACAGCAAAGGTTATAAAGACACGTGAATGGACAAAGAAAGAGCTTAAGAGACTTGGCTTTACATTCTGTGACTCAAAGAGCAACTTTATATTTGCAAAGCCCGCAAATGTTTCTGCAACAAAGCTTTTTGAGGACCTTAAGGCAGACAATATATTTGTCAGACATTTCAGCTCACCTGAGCGAATCAACGACTATCTGCGAATATCCATAGGAACGGATGATCAGATGCATACACTAATTAAATTTTTGGAGAATTATTCATGTTAAAAAAATATATTTACATCTTTTTAATTTCAATGGTACCACTTATTGAACTCAGAGGAGCGGTTCCGGTTTCACAGGTGATGGGGCTGCCGATAGTGCCATCATTTATCGTTTGTATCATTGCAAATATGCTTCCGGTACCAATTATTTATCTTTTTGCAAGAAAGGTTCTCATCTGGGGAGCAGACAAGCCAATTATTGGAAGGTTCTTCAGCTTCTGCCTTGAAAAAGGAGAGAAGGGTGGTAAGAAGCTTCAGGCAAAGGCCGGAAGAGGTCTGTTTGTTGCACTTTTACTTTTCGTAGGTATCCCACTTCCGGGAACAGGTGCATGGACAGGAACACTTGCGGCAAGTATCCTTGATATGGATTTCAAGTCAACAGTTGCCGCTGTCATGCTTGGAGTACTGCTTGCCGGCATGATTATGATGATAGTAAGTCTGGCGGGCGTGTCTATATTCCTGTAGAATTTATGGGGAGCTTTCTTCGTCCTTTGTTGAACAGTACAAATCCGGCCACCAGTGAAACAATTGTAACCACAATCACAACCACAAAGACCACTACACTATTACCGGGATCAGGGAAAAATCCTGAAAGTGTGCCCCAAAGGTTGAAAAGCAGATGAAGCCCCATAGAGTAGTAAATAGAGCCACCGCGTTCGCACACATATCCGAGCACTATGCCAAGTGCAAAGGCATATATGCCCTGAATCCAGTTGAGATGGAACAGTCCGAAAAGTGCAGCCTGCATCAGATTGGCAAGAGCAAATGGCAAAGCCTTTCTGGCACAGCGCATGGTTACACCGCGGAATATAAGCTCCTCACAGATTGGCGCCAGTATTACAGAATAAAGTACTGTCACAAAGGTGGTATCTGTGATGCCTGATGTCTCAAAAAGCTCGTTGTACTGCTGCAGCCAGTCGGGACGGATGTAGCCGGTTAAGTTAGCGATGAAATTGGCAGCAAACTGTGTACCCGGCACGAGTATGACGATTGCCACAATCATCATGGGATTGAAGGTTTTCTTAGGGGATGGAAGAAAATTACCTTCGTATCTGGCATAGTACCACATGCCAAAAATCGCAATGGTAATGAGTGCATAGATGATCATAATCATCATGTTAAAATTTACAGAGGTAAATGTCTTTTCAAGGCGGTCCGATACGTTTGCAGACGGAAAAGCAAGTTTTCCGACAAAACCCTGTCCAAACATTCCCATGCCCATCATAAAGAATAAGGCGATAGTCTGAATTGCCTCAACTGCAAGCAGTGGGACAAATGTGTAAAAGAAATATCCTACTTTTTTCATTTTCAATTTACTCCATTCTGATTTATTAGGCGATAGTAACATTAGTATAACATATCATAATTTAATTGCAAGAAAGCTGTTTACTTTAAAACTTTAATATGTTAAAATTAAAAGTAAATAAATCGCATGAAAAAGGAGAACACGATGAGCAAGAATCTAAAAACAGAAGCAGTAGACCATTTGTTTGATGCTATTTTGTGTCTCAAGGATAGAGCAGAGTGTTATACATTTTTTGAGGATGTTTGTACTGTAAATGAGCTTTTTTCTCTATCACAGAGATTTGAAGTGGCAAAGATGCTTAGAGAGCAGAAGACATATCTTGATATAGCAGAAAAGACCGGGGCTTCCACAGCCACAATCAGCCGTGTGAACAGATCATTAAACTACGGCAACGATGGATATGATATGGTTTTTTCACGCATGGAGGATGGCTCTGACAAAGAGGATTAGTTTATCATAGGGGAAAAGAAAAACAGGCTCATTAATTTGAGCCTGTTTTTTTACTTTCTTTTCCTGAATGTGTATTTTCATGGGAAGAAGCCTCTTTTTCTTCATTTAGATTGTCAATCATGCGCTCAATCAGCATTTTCTTGATGTAGACATCAAAGCTCAGCATGCAGATAAAGCTGAATGTGTGAAGAAATTTCTGATCCTCATCAGGAAAATTCTCAAATGTTTCACCGGCAATCTTGTATTTCTTGCCGAGATCCTTTAGGAGCTTTTGCGATTCCTCCGCCTCTAAGCTGAAAACCTCAGTATAGACATCCTGCATCGTAAATCCGTCATCATTGCCGAAATACTTCTCGGTAAGCGGATTAAGAATTGAGCGGATATCGTTGATGCTCAATATATTTTTGAAATAATATATAAAAAGCAGTGTGAGCACATGCTCCTTAGAATACTTTTTCTTGTCCGGAGAAGGGAGCAGATTGTTTTTGGCATAGTTGTTTATCATTGTCTTGGTAAGGATTTTGTCGCTTTCATAGCGCTTTGATGCAGCGAGCTGCTCGTCCATGAAGGTTGTGACCTGATCCATGTACAAATCAATATTTGGTATATCCTCCGGCTTTATGTAATCTATTGATTTAAGCTGCTTTAATAATTCTGATAAAAATTCTTTAACGTCATTCTCCATATCATCACCTCAGGCTTTTATTATATAGTATTGAAAACTATATGACAAGTTTTTTTTGAATTTTCTCATATTGGGTTGTACAAAACATATGTTTGTGATATGCTGTAAATAAATTATTTTTGTATTTATGGTATGTGTGCCTGTAAAAGACTGGAGAATTGAGAGGAAAACAGATGAACTTAGATATGTTGAATGAACAGCAAAGGGAGGCCGTTTTGACCACAGAGGGACCGCTTCTTATTTTAGCGGGGGCAGGCAGTGGCAAGACCAGGGTTCTTACATACAGGACTGCCTACCTGATAGATGAGTGTGGCGTCAATCCTTACAATATCATGGCAATCACCTTTACAAACAAGGCTGCGGGAGAGATGCGTGAGAGAATTGATGATATGGTGGGCTATGGTTCGGAAAGCATATGGGTTTCTACATTCCATTCGACATGTGTGCGTATACTGCGCAGGTATATTGACAGGCTGGGATATGACACGAATTTTACCATATATGATGCTGACGACCAGAAGGCTCTGATGAAGGACATCTGCAAGCGTCTTGAGATAGATACCAAGATGTATAAGGAAAAGATGTTTTTAAATGTCATTTCATCTGCAAAGGATGAGATGATTGATCCGATAGAGTTTGAAAACCGCTTCACAGGTGACTTCGTGAAGCGCAAGCAGGCACTTGTATACAAGGAGTATCAGAATGCCCTAAAGCAGAATAACGCACTCGATTTTGATGATTTGCTTGTGAAGACAGTAGAGCTTTTTAAGCTGGATAAAGAGGTGCTGGATTACTATCAGGAGCGCTTCAGATATATCATGGTGGATGAGTATCAGGACACAAACACCGTGCAGTTTGAGCTTATCAGGCTTCTTGCCATGAAGTATAAGAATCTGTGTGTGGTTGGTGATGATGATCAGTCCATTTACAAGTTCAGAGGTGCCAATATCTACAATATCTTAAACTTTGAGAAGCATTTTGAAGATGCAAAGGTCATAAAGCTTGAGCAGAATTACAGGTCTACCCAGAATATCCTAGATGCCGCCAACAGCGTCATTTCCAACAACGTGGGTAGAAAGGACAAGCGCCTTTGGACTGACAACGGAGCCGGAGACAGGATTACCTTTGAACAGCTTGAGAGTGGCTTCGAGGAAGCGGATTATGTGGCGCGTTCGATAGCGAGACTCGTGAGAAAGGGTGAGGCGCGCTATAAGGACTGTGCTGTGCTTTACCGAACCAACGCACAGTCGCGTCTCTTCGAGGAGAAATTTATTGCAGCCAACATACCATACAAGATTGTCGGCGGCGTGAATTTCTATGCCAGAAAAGAGATAAAGGATATCCTTGCATATTTAAAGACTATTGACAATGGCCATGATGACCTTGCGGTAAAGCGAATAATAAATGTGCCAAAGCGCGGCATCGGAGCTACAAGCATCAATAAGGTGACAGACTATGCCATTGAGAAGGGAATAGATTTCTATACGGCACTGCGCTATGTCGATGAGGTGCCGGGCATGGCGAGGTCAGCAGGCAAGATAAAGCCTTTTGTGATGTTTATACAGTCACTTCGTGCGAGAGCCGAGATGGATTCGGTTTCGCAGCTCATACAGGCAATAATCGATGAGACCGGCTATGTCGATGAGCTGAAGGCAGAGGGCACGGATGAAGCAGAGCAGCGTATTGAGAATATTGATGAGCTTATAAACAAGGCTGTTGATTACGAGCAGGGGGAGGAGAATCCTACTCTCAGTGGCTTTTTGGAGGAGGTAGCGCTTGTAGCCGATATAGACGGTCTTGACGAAAACAGCGACTATGTGTTTCTTATGACTCTGCACAGTGCTAAGGGACTTGAGTTTCCGAATGTGTATCTGGCGGGCATGGAGGATGGTCTTTTCCCAAGCTATATGTCAATCACGAGTGATGATGCGACAAGCGAGATAGAGGAGGAAAGGCGTCTTGCTTATGTTGGCATCACGAGAGCCAAGGAGCATCTGACCATCACATCTGCACGCATGCGTATGGTGCGTGGAGAGACACAGTTCAACAAGGTATCGCGATTTGTGAAGGAGATTCCGCGTGAGCTTATGTCAGGTGAGGTCTATGAGCCAAAGCGCCGTGATGATGACATTGAAAGAAATTCACAGAGCACCTACAGAAAGGCTAAGGAGGCCTTCAAAAAGACACCTACATACGGCACAGAGTATGCGACCACCTTTAATACACAGCGTACAAGGACACCTGTCTACACGCCTGTGAGCAATCAGAAGTCATTTGCCAGTGCTAATACCACCGGCGGCCTTTCATATAAGGTAGGAGACAGAGTATCGCACATCAAGTTTGGCGCGGGAGAGGTCATGGCAATCGTAGAAGGCGGCAGGGATTATGAGGTCACTGTGGACTTTGACAAGGCAGGTACCAAAAAGATGTTTGCTTCATTTGCTAAATTGAAAAAAATTGACTAAAATTATTGTAATTTTTATAGGAAAATTGGATATAATATGCTATAATGGATTTAACAAATAGCATTTGACAATTACTTTTGGAAAAGGAGCGGATTGAATTATGAGTAAAGTTGAAGAATTATTAAAGGACAACAAGCTTGCAGAGAAGCTCAGCATGGCAAAGCTTAATGACCTTCTCAAAAAAGAAGAGGAAGACAAGAAGCCTTCCAAGGCTGTTATCATATTTGCCATCATTGGTGTATTAGTTGCAGTGGCAGCAGCGGCATATGGTATCTACAGATTTTTTACACCGGATTATTTAGATGATTTCGATGATGAGTATGATGATGAATTCGATGATGATTTCTTCGAGGATGAAGACGATGATGATGCTGAAGATGAAAAAGAGGCACCAAAGACTAAAGAAGAGAAATAATCGTTTTTAGATAATGGGGGCTACATATGTAGTCCTCATTTTTCTTTATGTGTGAAGCAAGGCATTTGCAGTCAGGCATACAAAGAAATAATAAAGTATAAAGAGAGATAAGAATTACATGAAAAAAGGATTTAGAGGAACAGGAACCGTAGAAAGAGTAGACTTCCCAAACAAGGGAATAGCTGTTACAGATGACGGCGACAGAGTAATTGTGAAAAATACAATTCCGGGACAGAAGGTGGAATTTGTTGTAAATAAAGTAAAGCATCAAAGGGCAGAGGGCAGACTCATGGAGGTAATTGAGAAATCGCCTCTGGAGACAGAAGAGCCATGCCCTCACTTTGGAATGTGCGGGGGCTGTACATATCAGACAGTGCCTTACGAAAAGCAGCTTGATATGAAACTTACCCAGGTGAAAAAGCTCATTTCGGATGCCATCGGCACTGAAAAAGAGGCAGGATACGAGTTTATAGGAATACATGGAAGTCCGAAAAAGAGTGAATACAGAAACAAGATGGAATTTTCCTTCGGTGATGAGTACAAGGATGGTCCTCTTGCGCTTGGCATGCACAAAAGAGGAAGCTTTTATGACCTTGTGACAGTATCAGACTGTCAGATAGTGGATGAGGATTTCAGGACAATATTAAAGGCAACACTTGATTATTTTTCAAAAAACAATATCCCATATTTCCACAGAGCAACACACAAAGGCTATCTGCGGCATCTACTTGTCAGAAAGGCAACAAAAACCGGTGAAATCATAGTAGACCTTGTCACCACCACACAGACAGAGGGCTTCAACGAGGAGGAGCTGCTGGCAGGCTTTAGATATGCGCTTTTGACCAGGCACTATGACGGCAGCTTTAAGGGCGTTTTACACACAAAAAATGACAGCGTGGCAGATGTGGTCAAAAACGAGGGCACAGAGGTGCTCTACGGAGATTCATATTTCTACGAGGAGCTCTTAGGTCTGAAATTTAAAATCACACCATTCTCATTTTTCCAGACCAATTCACTCGGAGCGGAGGTGCTCTATGAGACAGCGAGAGAGTTTATCCTGGGAGATGACAAGGATTCGCTAAACGGTAAAACAGTCTACGACCTCTACAGTGGAACCGGCACCATCGCGCAGCTTATGGCACCGGTGTGTAAGGAAGTGGTAGGTGTCGAAATAGTTGAGGAGGCAGTTTGCGCAGCAAAGGAAAATGCAGCTCTTAATGGTCTTGATAACTGTAAATTTATCGCAGGTGATGTCCTCAAGGTGCTTGATGAGATAGAGGAAAAACCGGATTATATAATTCTTGATCCACCACGAGACGGTATCCATCCGAAGGCTATCGGGAAAATCATAGAGTATGGTGTTGAGAATATGGTTTATATTTCATGTAAACCGACAAGCCTAGCAAGGGATTTGCAGATATTTATGGCCCGAGGGTATAGAGTGGAGAAGATATGCTGCGTGGATATGTTTCCGAATACGTATCATGTGGAGACGGTAGTCAAATTATCCCTCAAAAAAGATACACCTAAGATTGAGGTTACAATGGAGCCTGATGAAGAGAGTAATTATACACCAGAGGAAAAGGCTACTTATTCAAAGATTAAGGAATATGTGAAGGAAAAGTATGGTGTGAATGTGCATACTTCTTATATTGCACAGGTAAAGCGGATGTGTGGACTAGATATGGGCGAGAATTACAATAAGTCCAAGAAAGAGAATCCAGAGGTAAAGCAGTGTCCGCAGGAGAAGGTGGAGTATATTAAGGATGCGTTGAGGTTTTTTGGTTTAATATAAGGGAGGTAATGACATGATATTTATTAGTTATAATCATAATGATGAACAGTTAGTAGATATGGTTGCAAGAAGGTTGGAATTAGAATTTGGTAGAAATAATATCTTTTACGATAAATGGTCTATACAGCCAGGTGATAGCATAATTGGAAAAATGAATGAGGGGATAGAAAAATTTACTACATTCTTTTATTTTTTATCTCCAAATAGTTTAAATAGTAAGATGGTAACAAAGGAATGGCAGAGTGCGTTAACAAAATCTATAAATGAAAATTTGAAATTTGTACCTGTAAGAATTGCGGATTGCAAACCACCAGCTATCTTAATTGATTCATTGTATATTGATTTATATGGAGCTGGTTTAGATGATGCCGTTGCACAAATGAAGTGTGTAGCTAAAGGGAATAGTACTTATAAAGCATTGGCAGATATAGAGAATGTAAAGGCCATAGTTGATATTGTCTCAGATAAGTTGATAAAAATAGAAATTAGAGCAATGATGTTTAGTGAAAATGATGCAAATTTTGCGTTTATCTTTAATAACAAATATGAAGAGTTTGATGTGCAACCAGAGGATTCAACTCATTATGATAGTACAGGTGAAGTGGATGGAAGTGCTAACGGAATTCCTATTAAACTTAAGATGAAGACAGTACGCTTGTTTAGACCATTAACACCTAATAATGCAATGAGGGTAACAATTACGTCAAAAGGACAACAATTGCAGTTTGCTGGCATTATGCAGGTTTTATCAAATGTTCAAGGTAAGCCAGTACAAATAGAGCAAGGAAAATTATCTTGGTAAGTTGTATTGTATCAAAACTTACAAGTATTGACACCGTTTCGCCCATGACGATAAATCAAGGGTTGAGGTGGTGTCATTTCTTATAGTCATAAGTAGTCAGAGAAGGAGGTTGAAAATACCTTCTTTTTTTATACCCATTTTAAGGAGGTGGTGTCAAAAAACATACACAAATACCGGGACGTTCCATAAAGGAATATCCATAGATTTCGGGACTGTTTAGCAGTCCCTTTTTTGTAGTTTCAAAAAGTACACATTTCAGGACTAAGGAAGGAGCTAATATCATGAAGAGATATGGTTATCACAGAACAAGTACAAGAGAACAGCATTTAGACAGAGGCATTAAGGTGATTACAGCCTATTGTGAGCAGAATAATCTGGGGCTGGAAAAGATATTTACTGACCAGCAGACAGGAAAGAATTTTAATCGTCCAAGATATCAGGTATTGAAAGAGGATGTATTAAGAGCGGGTGACGAGTTAATTATTACTGATGTAGACAGACTTGGTAGAAATAAGCAGGAGACATTAAAGGAGTTGCAGTATTACAGGGATAAATGCCGGACGAAGTAGAGCGTAAAGGACTTGGTACTCCTGCAACAAGAGCTGGCGTAATTGAAAAGCTGGTTCGTATTGGCTTTGTAGAACGACAGGGTAATAAGAAGACCAAATATTTGGTTACTACCGATAAGTGAACTTCTCTTATTACCGTTATGCCGGAACAGATTCAGTCAGCATCTATGACAGCTGAGTGGGAGCAGAAGCTTTTGGAATTGGAGAAACAGATTCCGGAGTCTATTGATTCAATTGAAGATGTGGGAGCTGGCCCATCTATTAGCAGAAATCATATGCGCGGTATCGAGGACATGGTAGAGCAGAATGATAACTCCTTTGATGGGATTATCAATAATGTGCCTGCAGCTCCTGTACCGGATTTTGCTGAAATCAATGAGAAGGCAGATCAGGAAGATATTGCAGCTGATACGAAAGCTTCTGTGATGGAAAAGATAAAAGAACAGCAGGAGAAGGTAAAAACAGCTCCGGTTCCTGTTCCAGAGAGAAAGGCTCCTGAGATTTGTCCTTGCAGGGAGATGTAGCCATGGATAACAGAACGGTGCAGTTTCATTTCTTTGCTACACCGGGGGAAGCTAAGCTGATTCGTGACAGGGAAAAGGAAATCGGCATCCTGAATGAGAGTGTATATCTTAGAAAAATGGCGATTGATGGTTATCTCATACAGATGGATTTGGGCAATGTCAAAGAGGCCGTAAGGCTTCTTGGCATCACTTCTGCCAATATGAATCAGTATGCGAAAAAGGCGAATGAAACAGGAAGCATCTACAAGTAAGATATTGATGATATAAAGGCTCACCAGGATGAATTGTGGCAGGTAATGAAAAGTATTCTGCAAAGGTTATCTACGATTTGAGAAAGGGGGTGAATGCGTATGGCAGCTACTAGACTTATTACGATGCATCAGAATAAAGGAAAAAGCGTAGCGAAGTCTCTTAGTGACAGAACAGATCGTGCCAAGAATGGTGAGAAGACTGAAAACGGTCAATTCATTAGTTCTTACGCTTGTCAGGCTGAGCGCGTTGATGAAGAGTTCATGTTATCAAAACGAGAATATGAGCGTCTTACTGGAAGACATCCTAAGAGCAATATCATAGCTTATCAGATCAGGCAATCCTTTAAGCCGGGAGAAATCACACCGGAGGAAGCGAATCAGGTAGGCTATGAAACCGCCATGCGATTTACCAAAGGCAATCACTCCTTTATTGTAGCGACTCATACTGATAAGGCGCATATTCATAATCACATCATCTTTAATTCTACGAGTCTTGATTGTACCCATAAGTTCCGAGATTTCTTTTTTGTTGGACTGGCTCTGCAGAGATTATCAGATATCATCTGCCTGGAACATGGTCTGTCTGTCATAGAAAAGAAGAAGCCAAGTGACCGTGTTAAGCGAACAACTTATCCTGAGAAGAAATCTTTCCGTGATGATATCAGAGAAGCGATTGATCGGATTCTTAAAGAAGGCAGCGAAAAAATTTTGATGAGCTGCTTTATAAACTGGAAGATGCCGGATACGAGATTAAGCGTGGAAAGCATATTTCTCTAAAGGGAAAAGATCAGAAACGCTTCATCCGGCTGCGCTCTCTGGGTGATGGTTATACAGAAGATGACCTTAAGAAGATTCTTGCCGGTGAGATGGAGCATGCTTTCTATGATAATGAAAAAGCCGAAAAGCAGCCAAAGACTTATCAGCGGAAAAAGGAAGATCATGAGTTTGACCTTCTTATTGATATTCAAAAGAAGCTGGCTCAGGGCAAAGGTAAATATTATGTCCGTTTCGCTAAGAACTATAATACAAAGCAGGTGGCTAAGGCAGTTTTATATCTGAAGCAGCATGACATTCGAAGCTACGATGATCTGGAGAAAAATGTGAAAACAGTAACAGCGCGATTTACGAAAATTTCAGCATCCATCAAAGAGAAGGAGAAGCAACTTGCCGAGATTCAGGTTTTGAAGAAACATATCTTTGATTACTTTAAGACAAAAGACGTATACGCGGATTATCGTAAATGCGGATATAGCAAGAAGTTCATGGAAGAGCACAGACAGGAAATCTTGCTTCATAAGGCTGCAAAGAATGCCTTTGATGAGCTTCATCTGAAGAAGCTACCTAAGGTAAAAGATCTCAGTGCAGAGTATGCCGAAATCTTTGCAGAAAAGAAAAAGCTGTACGGCGAATATCGTCAGGTTAAGAAAGATATGCAGGAGATTCAAAGAGCAAAATACGATATCGACCAGTTCCTCAAAAGCGATGAAGAGCAGAAGAAGGAACGTGTCAGAAAACACAATATCACTCGATAATTCTAATGGGGAATCTGTAAGTTGAAGACTTATGGGTTCCCTTTTTTTTCATTTCTGAAGAAAATTCCAACGGAAGAAAATAGCGATTCGTAAGAATTGCGTAGCCAGCCGGTAAGGCTGTTCAAGGGGATTGGGGATGTGCCCCCAACGAGCGGATAGTAGCTTTTTGTACAAAAAAGCACTGCTCGCCACTTTGCGAAGACGCGCCCTAACACCATCGAAGATGGTGCCGCGCGAAGGGCGGAATACCTTTGATAGGAAAATCACAAACATTGTTACAAAAAAAACTAATTAGCTATTAATTCGAAGTCAACTTTCGAAAAGTCGAAAATTGTATTTGAAAATATATGCTTAAGAGCGTATAATGTACACTAGGACTATTTATGAGGACTTTCGGGTCCTTCACCAAGATGGGTAATCCCCATAAGAGAGGAATTATATGGCTGTATCTTATAACGGATTATGGAAATTATTGATCGACAAGAACATGAAAAAGATGGATCTTGTTGAGAACGAAAACATCGGAATCAGTAGCAGTACACTTGCCAAGATGAGCAGGGGTGAGACTGTGTCCATGAGTGTCTTAGAGAAAATCTGCATGGAGCTTGACTGTGATTTCGGAGACATGATTAGTATTGAAAAGAAAGAAAAATAAGAGTGTCCGTTATTTGGGACATATTGAACATTATAATTACTATGATGGACGTTAAAGATATTATTTATATTATGAGAAGATAATGATTGGAGGTGTTAGCTTTGGGTTTTGATTTTGGAAATGCGAATGATGCTCAGAGGGAAGCAATTTCTACAACTGAAGGCCCATTGTTAATAATAGCTGGTCCTGGTACAGGAAAGACATATACTCTTGTCAAAAGGATTGTTTATCTTATTACAGAAAAAAATGTTTTACCTGAAGAGATAATGATTGCAACTTTCACAGAGAAAGCGGCAAAAGAATTAGTTACTCGTATTACAAATGAACTATACGAAATTGGAATACAGATTAATTTGAATGAAATGTATATCGGTACATTTCACTCTATTTGTTTGCGTATTCTTAAAGATCATTTGGAGTATACGAGAATAAAGAAAAACTACCGTATGTTGGATAATTTTGACCAACAGTATATGGTATTTCAGAGAATTAATAAGTTTAGAAGTTTGCCAGAATTCGATGCAATCTTTGAAAAAAGCAAGGAGCATGGAGGCAAGCCGGAACAATTGTTAAGTATGTAAATAATCTTGCAGAAGAACTTGTTGATACAGAAAAGATGATGCAAGACTCAGACAGTCAGATTGTTGCAATTGCAAACATCATGGAACAGTATGATATTTTGATGGAAGACGAGAACTTGATCGATTTTTCCAGCATTCAGACAGAGGCATACAAGTTATTAACTGAGCATCCGGATATTTTGAAAGACCTCCAGGAAAAGATAAAGTATGTCATGGTAGATGAGTACCAGGATACTAACTACATTCAGGAACTTCTGGTATTTCTTATTGCTGGAGAAAATAAAAATATATGTGTTGTTGGTGACGATGATCAAGGTCTTTATAGATTCAGAGGAGCTACTATTAGAAATATCTTGGAATTCCCAGGACATTTTGCTGATGGTGAGTGCAAACAAGTAAAGCTTGTTACTAACTATCGTTCTGAAAAAGAAATAATAGATTTTTACAATAACTGGATGAGTACAACTGATGGACGTGCATATGATTTTTTGTGGAAGAACTTTAGATTTGAAAAAGAAATTGTTCCTGGCAAGGATAATTATTCGGAAGGCACAGCTGTCATCAAGTGCTCTGGACAGGAATTGGTAGATGACTGGTTTGAGCAGGTCTATAACTTTATAACTAAGTTAAAAAGAGAAGGTACACTTACTGATTACAATCAGATAGCTTTTCTGTGTCGTTCTGTTAGGAATGACAAAATTATAAATTTGATAGATTACCTTGAAGAACACGGCATCAAGGTTTATTCACCTCGTTCAGAGATGTTTTTTAGTAGAAAAGAAATAAAGGAAGCTATCGGATGTCTCTTACTCTGTTTTCCGGCTTACTTAGAGAAACTTAGAAACAGAGATTTTGCATTCGATTTCCAAAATCTTTATGACTATTACGACCATGAGTGTATTAAAGCTGCTAAGGAACTTATCAAAGAACATAAGGATACTCTTGGAAATTGGATTGTGGAGAAGATGAAACAGCATAGTAATCTTCATTCAGCAAATACAGATTATGCTTTCGTAGGATTGTTATACCAATTATTCCAGTTTGAACCTTTTAGTGAATATCTTGGGATTGATTTAAAAACAGGGGTAACAGACGAGAGACCTGCAAGAAACTTATCTATACTTACATCTATTTTGGGTAAGTATGAGTATCTTCATAGAATAGATGTCTTCACAGAAAAGAACATTGTGGATGGCGTAGAGCGATTTTTTAATATGTATTTTAGATTTCTGTTTGAGGGCGGAATAACTGAGTATGAGGATGACTCAGAATATGCTCCGAGTGGTTGTGTATCATTTATGACGATTCATCAATCTAAAGGGATGGAATTTCCGATTGTTATGGTTGATTCTCTGAATGCTACGCCAAGAGAAAATTCAGATGCCCGTATTGAAGAGATAGAGAACAAATATTTTCATAGAGAAGTGTTTGAGACAAGGGATGATATAAAGTTCTTTGATTTTTGGAGATTATATTATACAGCTTTTTCGAGAGCACAGAATCTATTGGTTTTGTCTTGTTGTGAAAAGAAAGGTCATGGGGCAACTCCAAGCAAATATTTTGAAGAATGCTATGGAAAGCTGCCATCTTACGAAGATGTTGATTTATCAGAGCTACATCTTGAAAAGGTTAAACCAGTTAATATCAAAGATACGTATTCATTTACATCTCACATTGCATTGTATGAAAATTGTGCTTTGCAATACAAAATCTTTAAAGAACTTGGCTTTACTCAGGTAAGAGTAGGTGCAACACTCTTTGGTACATTGGTTCATGAAACGATAGAGGATATTCATCGTGCAGCCATGCGTCATGAAGAAAATACAATAGTTCCGGATACGATTAGAGAGTGGTTTGATACAAATTACTCAACGTTATCTAAGAGTGAACATTCATACTTAGGACAAGGTCAGATTGAGTCTGCTTATAATCAAGTTCTTCGATATGTGGAACGCAATAAAGGAGACTGGAGCAGAATTCAAGATGCCGAAGTAGAAGTAAGCCTTGTCAAGCCGGATTATATATTACTTGGAAAAGTTGACTTAATCAAAGGTGAAGGAGATACCGTTGAGATAGTTGATTTCAAATCAGAGAAAAAACCAGATCTTATTCTTGAGAGTACAGAGTTGAAGAAATATAGAAGGCAGCTTGAAGTTTATGCGCACTTGATTGAAGAGAAGACAGGAAAGCATGTAAGCAAGATGCATCTGTATTATACAGGTGAAGAAAATGGAGTGCCTACAATTTCCTTTAACAAATCGGAAGAGCACATTGATAAGACAATTGGTGAATTTAATGATGTAGTAAATAAAATCCAGAGTAAAGATTTTTCGGGAAGAGCAAAAGATAAAAAATTATGTGCCAACTGTGATATGAGGCATTATTGTAGAAGAAAAGGAGACTGTTAATGGAAGAGCAGATGACATTTGAATTTGAAAAAAGAAAACCAATTAAAGGATATCCTGAATTACATTGGACTGGAAAAAGACCATATACTTCAACTCAGTACTATCCTGCACAGTTAAAAGAGTCATATGGTGAAAGAAAAGATGGATGGATGAATAAGATTTTTTGGGGAGACAATCTCCAAGTTATGAGTCATTTATTGAAGGATTATCGCGGAAAAGTTCAGTTGATTTACATTGACCCACCATTTGATAGCAAGGCTGATTATAAGAAAAAAATAAAAGTTAAAGGTAAAAATGTTACGGGCGATACGTCTTCCTTTGAAGATAAACAATATAGTGATTTGTGGACCAACGATGAGTTCTTACAGTTTATGTACGAACGACTTATTTTAATGAAAGAATTGTTAGCAGAGGATGGAAGTATATATGTTCATTTGGATGAAAAAAGAGCGCATTATGTAAAAGTCATTATGGATGAAATTTTTGGTTCAGATAATTTTAGACGAGAGATTATTTGGGATATCACGGTTCTTTCAGGATTTAAAGTATCTGCAATGAATTGGATTCGTGGTCATGATGTTATTTTGTATTATTCAAAAACAGGTAATCCTATTTTTAATAAATTGAGACAGCCACATACACAGGACTATATTGATATGTTCAACAAAGTTGATGAAAACGGTGAAAGATATATGGTGGCTCATGGCACAACACGTTATCTTAAGGATGTGCTGAATAAAGGAAAACCTTATGGTGATGTATGGGATGATTTGTTGTCATATCAAGTGTTACAGAAGCAATTAAAAGAAGTTCGAAATATAGAACAATTGGATGAACTTTTGACTGCAACCAAAGAGGTTCAAAATATTTCTAATGTTTGGGACAATATTATGTCCTTCCAGCAGCAACCAACATCTGCAGAAAACTGTGGATATCCAACGCAGAAACCAGAAAGTTTGTTGGAAAGAATTATAAAGGCATCATCAAATCCCGGAGATCTTGTGTTTGATTGTTTTATGGGCTCAGGAACAACACCAACCGTTGCTATGAGACTTGGAAGGAAGTTTATTGGCGCAGATATTAATTTAGGCTCCATTCAGACCACAGTAAAAAGATTGTTAGAAACTGCAAAAACATGTGGGGAAGACAGCTTTACTGGATTTGATTTTTATAATGTAAATAATTATGAATTTTTCAGAAATCCAGTGGAAGCAAAGGAGTTAATATTAGATGCCTTAGGAGTCCAGAAATTTGATTCTTCGTCGGTTTATGATGGAGAAAAAGATGGATGGATGGTTAAATTGATGCCGTCAAATAGAATTGCTACAAAGGCAGATTTAGAGGAGCTAAAGGCAAATATTCCATATAGTATATGGGAAAAACGTAAAGAAGAGAATCCTGGCGCACCAGTGGAGAAGATTAAAGTTGTTTGTATGGGACATGAGGCTGATTTAAAAGCATCGTTAGAGCAGGATTTGTCAGCATATAAGTTAGAGATTGAAGTTGTTGATATTTTACGCGATAAGAAAGATTTACAGTTTAAGCGTGATGCAGATGCAGAGATTATTAGAGAAGGGAACAAACTTGTAATTAAAGCATTTTATCCTATGAATCTATTACAAAAATTGAGTTTGCAAAAGGAGACTGTAGATGATTGGAAGCAACTTGTAGAATCTGTGTTTATTGATTGGAATTATGATGGAAAAACGATGCATCCAGCAGTGTGCGATATAACTTCAAAAGATGAAGTAGTTTCTGGCGTTTATGATATTCCTGATGGTGCAACCAATATAAAAGTAAAGATAACTGATCTTTTATCAGAATCGCTTGAAATGGAGGTCTAAGATGGCGAAAAAAGAAACAAGTATTGATTTTGCTTTCTTTGAATATCTTAGATATTTTTATCAAGATAATAGAGGAATAATAAGAAATCGTTACAGAGAAATTACCAAGAAGTATCTCGATTACAATGATAAAGAAAAAAATCCGGAGGCATTTTTGCGACGCCCTCAATTTGAGGCCCTCGAAATGTATGTTTTCATTAAAGAGTTCATGAATAATGAACAGATGTATCAGATATTTGATGATTGGTCTAAACGAGAGGGATTATTTTCGGATAGAAGATTTTATGACATGGAAGGAGAACTTACTCTTTTTGATGTATATTCACCCAAGCAATACCATGATTATTTTCTTCAGATTAAAAAGTATGCTGAAAATTATCCAAACTATATATTTGCACTTGCGATGGGATTAGGAAAGACTATTCTTATGGCTACATGTATATTTTACGAGTTTCTCTTGACATCAAAATGGCCTAAAGATAAGAGGTATTGCCATAATGCTTTAGTATTCGCACCTGATAAGACGGTTCTTCAATCCTTAAAGGAAATTGTGACATTTGATAAAAGCAAGGTTATACCACCTGAATATATTGGCGTTTTAGATGCAAATATTAAAGTTCACTTTCTTGAGGATGTTGGAACAACATTGAGTACAATTGATGGCTCTATGTATAACATTATTATTTCTAATACACAGAAAATTATTTTAAAGGCGCGGCATAAGGAAAAATCTCCCGTAGAAAGACTTTTTGATGAACCCGCATCTAACAATTCTGAGCTAGATGATGTTTTAGGGTTATTACAAGAGATATCAAACAATGATGATTTGATGTCTAATCAGAGATTTGAAAAATTAACACGATTAACACAGATGGGAATCTATGTAGATGAGGCTCATCATATGTTTGGCGCTGATCTAGAAAAAGCTTTGCATGAGAATGGTAAAGGCACTAGTTTACGTGCGACCATAAATGAACTTGCAAAAGAATTAGAAAATCATGGAAGTAAGGTGGTCGCATGTTACAATTTCACAGGAACACCATATGTTGGCAATAAAGTACTACCGGAAGTTGTTTATGCATATGGCTTAAGCGCAGCTATTAGAAATAATTATCTTAAAGATGCAAGTGTAAAAGGGTTTTCAAACGTTAAGAGTGAAGCGTTTCTCCGTGAATCTATAAAAGACTTTTGGAATCAATATGGTGGAAAAGAATACGAAGGTCTCCTTCCTAAAATGGCTATATTTGGAGCTGAAATAAAAGAGGTTAAGGAGGAGATTCAGCCAGCGGTTGAAGGAATTTTATCTGATTTAGGAATTCCATTAGATACAATTTTAGTAAATGTAGGGGATGACAAGCTCACGAAAGATGAAGATATTCGAGATTTCAACAATCTTGATGTTGTTGGTACACCTGGTAGCAGAAAGCAGTTTATTTTGTTGGTTAATAAAGGTCGTGAAGGATGGAATTGTCGTTCGTTATTCAGTGTCGCTTTATTTAGAAGTCCAAAATCTAAGGTGTTTGTTCTTCAGGCTACAATGAGATGCTTAAGAAAGATAACAAACGAACGCCAGACTGCTACTGTGTATTTATCGAAAGATAATATGGATATTCTATATGCCGAGCTGAAAAACAATTTTAGAACAAGCATAGCTGATTTAAAGGCAAAGACGGATACAAAACGTAAGAAGGTTGCTGTGCGAGTAAAGGAACCACCGGTAACAATAAAAATGCATAGATTGCATTATGAGTATTCCATTGAGAATAAGGAATATTCAGATAGTATTCACTTTGGTCTGGATGAGATTGATTCAAAAGATTATGACGCGACTATGTATGTAAAGGAAGGTCTGGCTAATGCGTCCGTTGTAAGAGAGAGTATAGTAAATTACATGTCGGATGACAGGAAGTTTTCAGAGATTACTTTGGTTGCGGAGATTGCAAGGTATTTTCCTGAGATTAAATGTACGAAGATTGCTAAGATGCTCAGAGAATCTAAGGAAGGTATGCCTGAGATTCTTATTTATGTAAATGAGCATAATGCAATCCTCTATGACAAGATTATTCCGAAACTTTTTGAAACACTTTATAAGGTGGAGAAGGAGATTGTAAAGGAAAATGTTGATGTAAAGCTTCTTAAAAAACCAAGAGAAGGCGGAGTTTACGAGTTTAGCGGTAAGGAAGATCTTATTGTCACACAGGATTCAAATGATACGATTGTCATGAACAATAAGGGAAAGAGCTTTCATGCTGACACCTACGTATTTGACTCTAAGCCGGAACTTAAATTGTTTTTACAGTTACTGAATAGTAAGAGAGTTAAACAAACGTATTTTACTGGTATGTTTACTGCTGATCAGACTGATTTTTATGTACCATACATTGATCCCGAATCAAATAGACTCAGAAAGTATTATCCGGATTTCTTAGTTGAATTGGAAAATGGAGATTATGTAATACTGGAAGTAAAAGGCGATCATATGATTGATGATCCGGTAGTAAAAGCGAAAGAAGCTGCTGCTGAAGAAGTGGCTGTAGAAAGTTCTATGAAGTACGAGATGCTTAAGGGCAGCGACATTATGGATGGTAAGGTAGATATTTAATTATAATTGGGTAAACAGTAGGAGAGGAGTTCAGAAGCATATGGATATAAAAGAACAATATATGTCGATGCCATATGACCTATCTGGTAGTAGAAGCAAAAATCGTTTTCGCGTTGAGCTACTTTGGGGAATTGACAAAATGTTGGAATTAATGGAGAGCGATAAGGCTTTTACTATGGTATTTGATTATGTTTGCGACATAGAAGTTCATATGAAAGATGAACTTGAATTCTATCAGATTAAAACACATAGCAAATCTCAATCGGCATACACGACGGAAAGCCTGACAAAAAAGAAAAGTAAAAATTCGCAGGGTTCAATATTAGGCAAGTTGTTTGTATTAAATGCAACGGAGGGCCATAATAATTTAATAGCTATTGTGAGCAATTCTCCCTATAAAATGCCAGGAAATGATATTTATAATGGAATCCATTGCTTTAATGATTTTCCAAAATTGGAAAAAGAAAAAATAATTAAGGCTATTAAGACGGAGCTAAACGTCGAAGAAGTAGATCTTTCAACTGCCTTTTACATTTGTACAAGTATGGATTTAGAAAATCCTCAGAATGCAATAACAGGTCAGTTGGTGCTTTCATTTGAGAAACTAAAGGGGTGCGAGGTCGAAAGACCTGCCACCCTTTATAGTCTTATTTATGATCAGGTATCAGAAAAGGCATGTTATGAGCTTTCGATTGGTAGTTATGATGAAATACTTGAAAAAAAAGGAATTACACGCAAGGAGATGGATTATCTTTTTGATTGCCATGCTAAAAGTGCAAAAACTGGGATTGACCAAACGAGTAATTACATTGATTCCCTTTCAGATTTAGTGGCAAAAAAGAAGTATAAAAAGGCTTTGGCCAAACTTGTGAAGAGTATGCCAGTGGATAAAGTACTTCAAAATAAAGAAAAGGAAGTGGCTTCTTATTTAGTAGCTTTAGAAAGTCAGGGAGATTTACTAGGAAGTGTGGATGATATGATTGATACTTTAACATCACAGTTTCATGATACATTTCCTATTGGTTATGACAATGCAGAGAAAACTGTATTTTACATAATAATTATAAATAAATTTACGGAGGGCGTTTACGATGAAGATGATATTTAAGGACTTATATATTTTTTCTCCGTCTGAGAAGCTTGGAAAATATGTATCATTTGAAGAGGGCGTAAATATCATTTCATCTAATCAAGTAGATGGTGCTAATGTAGGAAAATCAGTCATAATGAGGAGCTTATATTATGCGCTAGGAGCAGAAGTTTTTTTTGAGTCAAAATTTGCTCCTAAAAATAAGGTGTTTATTCTTAAATTTGCAGTTGATGATTATGAATATTATATATACAGAGCTGCTTCATTGTTTAAATTATTTGATTCAAATAAGAAGTTAATTTCTGTAGCAACGAAAAGTAGTGAATTGTCAAAAATTTTGGAAAAGATAACTGACTTTGCAGTATTGCTACCAGATCGAGTAAAAGGCAAATTGGAGATTACACCTCCAGCTTTCAATTATTTACTATATTATATTGATCAAGACCATCATAAGGGCAGCAAATTTGAATCATTTGATAAGCTGTCTCAGTATCAGAATTTTAAAGAAAATGTATTGTTCTACCATTTTGGTGTATTTGATAAAGACTACTTTGAAATTGTAAGAGAAAAAGAGGCATGTGAGGCAGCTATAAGCGAATGCAATAAGAGGCATGCTGTTCTAGATGCCATGCTTCAAGATATTGATTCTAAGCTTGAAGTAGGTGGTTACTCTGCAGATTTATCGGCATTACAGAAAGATGTCACTAGATATAAAAGAGAGTATACAGATGTTGTTAATCGCTTAAATAATAGTAAGAACAAACTTATAAACTTTAGAAATAATTTGTTTGATTTCCAGGAACTGTTACGGGAAACAGCAGCATTTAAACGTAAGAATGATTCTGCGATTAAATCAATAAAAAAACATACTTGTCCTGAGTGCGGTTCTGTAATTGATAATACAATAGAGTTAAAAAGCAAAAAGTATAATATTGCTGAGGATACTATTGTTGTACAAAATGATCTTCAGATATCAATTCACGATTTAGAAGAGCAAATTGATAAGGAAGAAAAAATATATCAGGCACTTCTTAGCGAGTTAGAGCAATATGAAAGTAAGCTTCAGATTAATACGGGAAAAATAAACGACATTCTGCGCTATAAGGGATTCTGCGAAATAAGGGATAACGTCGTTGGAGAAATATCAGAATTGGATCATAACTTAAGTTGGGAAAGTGACAGGAAAAAGGGTATTTCAAAGAGATTAAAGGAATATGCTGCTAAAAAGAAAAAGGTAGAAACAAAGTACAATGTCTTAATGATGAATTCAAAGACAAAATTTGGTTTAGATGAAATAGATCCAGCAAAGTTTGAAAACTTTAAGGGGACTTTTTCAGGAAGCGGGTCAGATACTGATATTGTAACAATTATTTGGTATTTAACACTTATTAAACTGCGTAACGAGTTTAATCCAGATGCTATTAAATATCCAGTTGTAATTGATAGCCCATTTAATACAGAAATGGATACTGAAAAAGAAGAATTGTTAAAAGCATATCTGCTTGAGAATTGTGAAATCTCAGGACAATTTATTATGTCAGGAATTGGGCTTGATGAATCTATTCCAGAGAGTGTTGGTGCAAAGCGCATTATTATTGAAAATGAACGTTATCATCTTCTTCAAAAAGAGGACTATAACATGTATAAGGAGTTACTAGAAACTTTTTGTGAGATGGAGTAGAAACGAGTTGTTTCAATTCATAATCCATCGGATGATGATTTAACAAAATTGATAAAGTGGATTTTATTCCAGAAAAATATAATAAAAGATAAGCGGAGAATTTGGCTGTCCCTATATTGGGACAGCTATTTTGTTACCATTAGAATCATAAAAGGGGGAGTGCACGATTTTCGCGGCTTATCGGCTATTTCAAACTTTTTGTAGATTGTTATTTCAAACGCGCGTTCGAAGTATTATACTTTTAATCAGGAAGTAACGAAAGCAGATTGCTTCCTTTAGAAAGGAGCGGCGTATGAGACACAAATCTACAGAGCTTATGGGTACTATTAAGGCATTTGTAGAGGACTACTACAAGAAATATCGCCACTCACCGTCTACAACGCAGATTGCAGATGCGGTCGGTATTGCCAGAGAAACTGCATATAAGTACCTGGTAGCCATGAATGAGAATGGCATGATCAGATATGATGGCCAGCAGATTTCTACTGAACAGACCGAGAAGGTTCAGACAGAGTTTACAAGTGTGGCACTACTTGGTGCTGTTTCCTGCGGCGTGCCTACGCTGGAGGAAGAGTATGTAGAGGAATATGTGTCATTGCCTGCCTCGATGTTTGGCAAAGGGACTTTTTTCTTACTTAGGGCAAAGGGCGAGTCTATGATTGAAGCTGGAATATCTCCGGGAGATCTGGTACTTGTCAAGAAGCAGTCAGAAGCCATGGATGGCGATATTGTTGTTGCCTTGGTAGCGAATGAGAACACGCTGAAGCACTATTTTGTAGACAAAGAGAATCAGAAAATAAGACTTCAAGAACCTTGAATAATGTGCGCTAAACAGTTTAAAAGATCAGAATAGTCATTGCAGTTGATAATGGCAGTGGTGACTACACTTACGGAAAGGTCATTGTCGGGAGAATTATGTACACTCATCATATCGGTTTCTTTCCCTTTTCCGAATGAGAGATATCAGCTTATCAGTCAAAGGAGGCGTGATGTTGGTGAGTTTTGCGGAGGAAAAACTGGGGAATGTGTGGTATGTTGCCACAGATGTGGGGCATTTCTTATGGAGTTAGCTAGTACAACTTCGTATATGGTTTGCCCGGAATGCGGTGTCAGTCTTGTTGTGTGCGTGAAGAAAGGCAAGGTATGAGCTATAAAGGGTTTTCGAGAATTGACAGAGAATTTGTAGGATAATATAATGTGTATATTCCAGTGGCAAAGGATGAGCAGGTATTACTATAAAAAAAGGAAAGCAATAAGAAGGAAATTAAGTTGAAAAAGAAAAAAGACGAAGTAACAATCCGTTCCAGCGCAGCGGAATACCTGACCTATGTTGCCTCAGTAGTTGATCAGCAGGACAGCATTGAGATGCGCTATGAGGATGAGAATATATGGCTGACACAGAAGATGATGGCCACATTGTACGATGTGGATGTTCGTACAATCAATGAGCATATCAAGAAGATTTATTCTGATTCAGAGCTTGAGGAAGATTCAACTATTCGGAATTTCCGAATAGTTCAAACGGAAGGGGCTCGTCAGGTTACACGTGATACCAAGCACTATAACCTTCAAATGATCATTGCCGTAGGCTTCAAGGTCAATTCCGAGCGTG
>ERZ772876.329-NODE-329-length-66165-cov-29.832990_pt1 | contig 66165 bp, 54 predicted proteins | sample MGYA00580584_ERZ772876 | MGnify/ENA primary metagenome ERZ772876 (study PRJEB29015, sample SAMEA2737728) | human gut metagenome | biome: human gut; feature: human-associated habitat; material: faeces | place: China | collected 2012 ... | reverse complement strand
TCTCCGCCGGGGCCGCGACAAAGCCGATGCGCCAGCCGGTCATTGCATAGGACTTTGAGAAACTGTTGACGATGACGGTGCGCTCCTTCATGCCCGGGAAGGACGCAATGCAGGGTGCTTCTTCTCCGGCGTAAAGCAGTGTGTTGTAGACGTCGTCGGAGATCACCAGCAGGTCGTGCTTGACGGCCAGCTTCGCGATCTTTGCCATCGTTTCGCGCGTCATAACGGAGCCAGTGGGGTTGTTCGGCGTGTTGATCATCAGAGCCTTGGTGTGCGGTGTGATGAGCTTTTCAATGGCCTCCGGCTGCATTTCAAAATTATGCTCCAGATCCGTGGGAACGCGGACAGCCGTGCCGTCGCAGTACGCGACCTGCGCCACGTAGTTCAGCCACTGCGGGTCCTGAATGAGGATTTCATCACCCTTGTTCAGCAGGACAAGGAACAGCAGGCTCAAAGCGCCCATGCCGCCGTTTGTGATGATGATCTCGGTATTCGGGTCGTAGTGCAGCTCCTTCAGATAGGACTTCTCGGCAATGGCCTGACGGAACGCGAGCGTGCCGGCGTTAGGGGTATAATGCGTGATCCCCTTGTCGAGCGCCTCCTTTGCCGCCTCGCAGACCAGCTTCGGTGTCGGCATATCCGGCTCACCGATGCCGAGGCTGATGACGCCGGTCATGGCATTTGCGCGGTCAAACATGGCGCGGATCGCGCCCTGCTTCAGCGTTTTGGCTTTTTCATTGATCCATTCCATGATATTGATGTTCTCCTTTTATCTCTGCACTCTGCCCGTGCCGTCGCCGCCCATGAGCTTTTCCACGTCGGAAACGCTGACACGGTTAAAGTCACCGATCACGCTGTGCTTCAGACAGGAAGCTGCAACTGCAAATTCGAGCGCGGACTGCTTGTCCTCATAGTTGTTCAAGCCATAGATCAAGCCGCCTGCAAAGCTGTCGCCGCCGCCCACGCGGTCAATAATATCCCGAATTTCGTACTTTTTAGACACATAGAAGTCCTTGCCGTCATTCAGGCACGCCGCCCAGCCGTTCCAGTCCGCGCTGTGGCTCTCGCGCAGCGTAATCGCGATGCACTTCATGTTCGGGTAGGCTTCCAAAACTTTGTTGCCAAGCGCGCGGTACTTTTCGCGGTCCAGCTCGCCGGATTCGACGTTCACATCGACGGTAATTTCGAGCGATTTCTGCACGTCTTCTTCGTTGGCAATCGCCACATCGACGTACTTGGCAAGCTCCCGCATGACCTCGCTGGCTTTTTTGCCATATTTCCAGAGGTTCTTGCGGTAGTTCAGGTCGCAGGAAACGGTGATGTTCCGCTTCTTCGCTTCCTTGACAGACTCAAGAGACAGCTCCATCGCGCTTTCAGAAATCGCAGGCGTAATACCCGTGATATGGAACCAGTCCACACCCTCGAAGGCTTTGTCCCAGTCGATATCGCCCGGCTTTGCCAGCGCGATCGAGGAATACGCGCGGTCATAGACGACCTTGCTCGGCAGTTGGTTTGCGCCGCCCTCCAAGTAATAAATGCCCATACGACCCTCGCCGCGGACGATCTTCTTTGTGCCCACGCCAAAATAGCGCAGCTCGCGGATGCAGGCGTCTGCAATATCGTTCTGCGGCAGAATAGTCAGAAATTCCGCGTCCATGCCGTAATTTGCAAGGGAGACTGCCACGTTCGCCTCGCCGCCGCCGAAGGTAGCTTCCAACATCGGACTTTGGAAGAAGCGCTCGTGTCCCGGCGCTTTCAGGCGGAGCATAATTTCACCGAATGTCAGAACTTTCATCTTCGCCCCTCCTTACTTCTGCAGCAGATGCACGGCGAAACCGCCGAACTCATCTTTGAGGTATGCAACTGTCATACGACCGTTTTTATACTTTGCCGAGCTTTCGTCATATGCAAAGCCCTTCTTTGCAAGCTCTGCCGCCGCCAGCTCCACAGAGTTGGTGCGGATCGCAATATGACCGTTTTTGCCCTTGAACATGGTCTTCATGACCTCGATGCCGCTGGATGCAAACATCGAAGAGCTGCCGTCTTTGACCGGCAGATCAAACGCTTCGGTCAGCTTCTCGCAGACGGCAGACGCCGCCGCGGCATCTTCGCAGTTGACGCCGATGTGCGCAACCTCAAAGCCGAGCGCGGCAGATCTTGCCTGCTTGCAAAGCTCCGTGATCTTCTCAAAATTACCGGCTGCAATGTCCGCCTTCGGGCAGACCCAGCTGCCGCCGACTGCGTGGATGAACGGTGCGGCGATAAACTCGCCGATGTTCTGCGTGTTGACGCCGCCGGTCGGAATGAACTTGATCCCGCCGAAGGGACCCGAGAGCGCCTTCATGGCAGAAAGTCCGCCATAAACGCCAGCCGGGAAGAACTTCACAACGTTTAAACCCAGCTTCATGGCTGCCATGATTTCCGTCGGCGTCACGCAGCCGGGCGTCACGGTAACGCCGTTTTCCACGCACCAGCGGACGACTTCCTCGTCAAAGCCGGGGGCAACGATGAACTTCGCGCCGCACTCGACGGCCTTGCGGCACTGGGCGAGCGTGATGACCGTGCCCGCACCGACGAGCATATCGGGGCAGCTTTCCGCGACTGCCTTGATCGAATCCGCTGCAGCCGCCGTGCGGAACGTGATTTCCATCACGTCCACGCCGCCGGCAAGCAAAGCCTTTGCCGTCGCGACCGCGTCCTTTGCATCGTCCAGCACCACGACCGGCACAACAGCCGATGCGGCCAGCCTTTTTAAACTATCCATTTTTTCCTCCTTATTATACAGCCAAAACGCCAGAACATAGGAACTGGGTACAGGGCCTGAATCAGCTCCTGCTTTCGGCAAGCTAATATGTGTATCCTCCGTGAAAAACACGAGCCGGATTTTTTACAAGCAGCGTATGGATTTCATCCTCGCTGACACCGCGTGCTTTCAGCTTCGGAAGCACGCTCTCAAAAATATGCGTAAAGCCCGTTATGTTATCAAAAGAACGGATCGCTTCGAACTTTTTGAAGCTGTTTTTCCCCCAGTCGGAATAAAAGGGGATGTCCTGCGAGATGATGAGCCTGTTGATCCAGCCGCGATCCATAAGCTCCAGCAGATTCCTTACGCGATCCTCCTCCGGCCATAGCACTTCCAACCCGAATCTGTCCAAACCGAGATAAACACCCATGCTCAGCAGCTCTTCCAAATAATCCAGATCATTCGTGTCGCCGACGTGACCGATCACAACTTTGGACAGATCCACGCCTGCCTTTTCAAGAATCAGCGCCTGTTCGAGACCAAGCCGGTCAGCCGCTATGGTATGCGTTGTTACTGGTACGCCGGTAATTGCCGCTGCACGAGCTACTGCCTTTAACTGAAATACATTTACAGGGGTGATCCCGAATCTGTCCGTCGCAGCTTTCAGCATTCCCGCCTTAATATCGGTGCTCTCGCAGCCCTCTTCAATGTCCCGAATAAACAACTCCGATATTTCCTCATACGGTTTATCGATTTGCCAGCTCTCTTCATAGAAGAACAAACCGGTAGCCGCCACAATGTTGACATCGCACGATTCCGAAACCCGCTTTATAAAGCGAATATCCCGTCCCATATTCACGGCTGTCTGATCGACATATGTGCTCAACCCGTATTTTTTTGCTTTTTGAAAGACAGGCTTGATTTTCTCCAGGAAGATATCAGCATTAAACCAATCTGCATAACACCGCTTCATTGAGTTATTCAGTTCTGCAAGGTGTTCATGCATCAGGGTTATTCCCAACTCCCCAGGGCTTACAGGGCCTTTGACGGTATTGACGTAACAGGACATTTCACATCTCCTTTTCTCTTGTTTGTTCTTGATTTCTCAATTGGCGTACAGGGGATAAAGGTGGGGGCGAAAGACCGGCCCGGCGACAGTTCTGATTGTGCTCGGAATCTGACAGGCTAGGTGGTGAAGGGTCCCAGCATGTGTTTGTGTTCCATCAGCACAAAGATCGTATGGCTCTTGGAAACACACTTTTTTCCTTTGAGTTCGAGTAAGATGCTTTCCAGTTCTGTAATATCCCTTGCGTACAGTCTCAACTGATAGTCATACTCTCCTGTAATCGCATAACAGTCAACGATGTTCTCTTTTGCATTTACAAACTCAAGTAGTTCGTTTACCCTTGAATACTGATCAACAACAAGCAGTACAAATGCCTGGACAGAACTGTTAATCTTTTGTGGATTCAATTGAATCGTGAATCGCTCGATTATGCCGTTTTCGCGCAACCTGGAAATCCGTTTGTTGACTGCCGGTATGGATAGATTGACCTTTTTTGAGATGTCAGTCGCAGAGCAGCGTGCGTCCTCTGCCAAAATCCGAAGCAATTGAGCATCGATGCTGTCCATAAAAAATCCTCCTTTAGTAGTCAGAAGGTCTATTATGTTCTTAAAGCAGAAAGCACTGTGTCAAAGCCCCAACGCGAACTCGGAACATTTTTTAACTATTCTACGTAGAATTCTTTGATTTTTCAAGCATTTTTAAGCATTTCGAACAATAATAAACTTTTTCTTGCATTCAACTTAATTTTACTCCATTATCCTTCCGTTTTGAAGCAGTAAGATTAAAAAAATAAACCAATTTTTATGCCGCCGCTCTTTGTGCAGGTTTTACAGTATTATGATGTGTTTTGCGCACCGACAGTGAGGCATCTTTCAGCCGCAATTGGAAATTCGCATCCTGTCCGTATTTCGCCCTTACGGTTGCTCCTGCACTAGGGATGAAAGTTGTCTGACAACTTGTCTTTTTATAAAAACATCAAACTGCAAAATATTGCATATCTCCAAAATTCAACAAATAATTCTGTTTTTATTGACATCTTCAAATGATACTGCTATTTTTGAATGCAAGATGTTCCCCCTGTAGCGCTGCAGCCTACAGACGACATCCCAGCTAAGCGTTTTCTTAGCGCGAAAAAATCAGTTATATGTGATGTGAGGATGGAGGAATTTACTTTGAAAAAACTTACCGCTTTATTTCTTGCCCTGCTGATGTTGGTCAGTATGTGTGCCTGCGCGTCTCCTGCTTCTACAGAGGATGATGCCTATCAGGCGAAAGTCGCACTTTGCCTGGTCACTCCTGTGAATGATGGAGCATGGAGTCAGCTCGCTTATGACGCTGTTATGAAAGCAAAGGATACCTACAACATCTCCGTAAAATATACGGAAAACATCAAGCCTACCGAGATGGAAGCAGTTTTCACGGACTACGCATCTCAGGGATATGACCTGATCATTGGGCATAGTTTTTCTTTCGGCGATGCGGCTCTGGCCGTTGCAGAACGCTATCCTGATACAAAATTCATCGTTATCGACGGAACGGTCAGCTCCGAGAACGTCGCATCCTACACGCTCAAGATGCAGGAGGTCGGATATCTGGAGGGCATTGCGGCTGGAATGATGACAAAAACAAATAAAGTTGGCTTTGTCGCGGGGCTGGTCGGTCCGGCTATCATCAAGGTTGCTGAGGGGTACAAATTAGGCGTTCAGGCTGTGAATCCGAATTGTGATGTCTATACTGCATATACCGGCTCAACGGAAGATGTGCAAAAGTCCAAGGAGGCCGCGCAGGCTATGATCGACAAGGGCGTGGATCTGATCGGCGGCGGCGGGAATGCGTCCAATGCAGGCATGATAAAGGCATGTGAGGAAGCGGGCGTTTATGCTTTCGGCGAGCTTGAGCAGCAGAATCTAGCTCCAGAAACAGTTATTTTCTGTAACATGAACAACATTGAAAACCTTGTTCTTCAGGCGGTCAAGGATACGATTGATGGGGATTTCCAGGGCTGCATTCGGGAATATGGCATTTCTGCAGATGTTGCGCAGTTGACCGAATATAACTCGCATGTTCCGCAGGAGGTAAAGGATAAGCTGGCGGAATGCATGGATCAAATGCGCTCCGGTGAACTTGATATTCCGATGATCACAGAGATCTCGGACGATATTATCCATTGACTGATTGGGTCCTACGCAGCACAAGGAAGAATCTGGCAAAATGAGCGGGTGCAATCCGATATGGCGTCCGTTTCATACCGCAGTGGTTCTTTCACTTAAGATCTCCGTGGCGTGCGGCAGAATCATCTGGGATGCATTCTGCCGCATTTCCACTACTACCTAACAGGAGACATAAAAACATGGCGTTATTGGAAATGAAAGGGATCACCAAGCTTTTTTACGGGATCCCTGCCAACGATCACATTGATCTGTCTGTAGAGGAGAGCGAAATTCACGCGCTTCTCGGTGAAAACGGCGCAGGAAAAACAACCCTTATGAATATTCTATACGGCTTGTATCACTGCGACGAAGGCGAGATCTGGTGGAATGGTGTCAAACAGGACTTTCAGAAGCCGCTGGATGCTATCGCCTGCGGCATCGGCATGGTGCATCAGCATTTTATGTTGGTTCGACCGATGACTGTCTTACAAAATATCATTCTGGGAATGAAAGTCGAAAGTTACCCGTTTATAAAGAAAAAAGACATTGCGAAGAAAATCAAAGCGCTGTCACAGAAATACGGCTTGGCCGTGGATGTCGATAAACGGATCGATGAGCTCTCTGTTGGCGAACAGCAGCGTGTCGAGATCCTAAAGGCGCTCTACAGAAACGCAAAGCTTCTTGTTCTGGACGAACCCACTGCCGTCTTGACGCCACAGGAAACAGAGGTTCTGTTCTCTGTTTTGAGATCACTCAAGGAAGACGGGCACAGTATCATTCTGATTTCTCACCGGCTTGCTGAGATCATGGAAATTACGGATAAGATCACGGTTCTGCGCAGCGGAAAAAGAATTGACACGCTTACAACCGCAAAATGTACGGAAGCGCTTCTGTCCCAGCTTATGATCGGCCGACAGATTCGTACAGACAAAATTGAGTATGCCGAAAAGCCGCGTCCGGAGCGTGTATTGGATGTGCGGGGGCTTACGCTTAAAAACCCCAACGGCAGCAAGAATCTTCTGGATCAGGTTTCGTTCTGCCTCCATTGCGGAGAAATTCTCGGTGTGGCCGGAGTGGATGGGAACGGTCAAAACTATCTCGCTGAATTTCTTTGCGGGATTCGCAGACAGGATTCGCAATGCGTTTCTTTCAAAAATCAGTATATTGACAGACTGAACGTGCGGCAGCACTTTGAGCTTGGAATTTCCTACATCCCGGATGACCGTCATCGTGATGGATTGATTCTGGATAAGAGTATCTCGGATAATTTGATCCTGCGTGATTATCGGACTCCAAAAATCTCAAAATTCGGCGTCGTCAACGAAAAGAACGTACTCGACTTTGCACGGGCTGCAATTGAAAAGTTTGACATTCGCGTACACGGACCGGGCGAACGTGCTGGAAATTTATCAGGCGGCAACCAGCAGAAAATTATCCTAGCTCGGGAAATTGGCGATTCGCCCGATCTGCTGATCGCTATGCAACCCACACGTGGACTTGATATCGGCGCATCAAGTTATGTACGGACGTGTATGCAGAACCTCCGAGACCGTGGTAAGGGTGTGCTCCTGATTTCGACGGATCTTGATGAGATCATGCAGGTTTCCGACCGAATCGCCGTAATGTATGAAGGGAAAATTATGGGCATTGTAGAAAACTCCGCCGAATTAAAAGCCGAAACACTGGGCCTTATGATGGGCGGCCGCCCTGTGGAGGAGGTTATTGCGGAATGAAGCAAAGGTTTATTAGAATTGCGTCCTCCGTCGCCGCAGTACTGCTGCTTGCTGTTGGATTGATATGGCTCTGCCATGCCGATCCGATTGAGGCGTTCGGATATTTTTGTTATGGGCTGTTCGGTTCGCTTAACGGGTTCGCCGAGATATTCGTAAAGGCAACTCCGCTAATCCTGATGGGATTAGGCGTTTCCATTTCATTTCAAACCGGCTTTTTCAATATCGGTGCAGAGGGGCAGTTTTACATGGGCGCACTGATGGCAACGTTTGTTGCTATCAAGCTTCCAGGGCCGCCATGGTTTCGCTGCATCCTTGCTATATTTGTCGCATTCATATTTGGCGGGGTGTGGGCATTTATTCCTGCGATCTTAAAAAACAGGTGGGGGATCAGTGAAACCGTTAATACGATCATGTTCAACTATATTGCCACGATGTTTGTCGGGATCGCGATCCGCGGTGTTTTGATGGATAGCGCGGATTACCTGCCGCAGAGCGCAAAGACAGACTGTAATCTTCCTCTTCTTCTGCTTCCAACTCGCTTTCACCTTGGTTTTTTTATCGCCGTGGTGATAGCTCTCCTAATCTGGTTCGTTATGTATAAAACAGTGCTGGGCTATGAACTGAAAGTCAGCGGCAGCAACCCGAGAGGCGCATTCTGTGTTGGTATACCCGTCCAAAAAAGCCTTTTAACGGCAGCTATTCTGAGCGGCGGTCTGTCTGGCATTGCAGGCTCTGTTGAATTGCTGGGTGTCCAGCACCGCCTAATGGAGAATCTTTCTGCCGGAAACGGTTTCACCGCGATCCTGATCGCGCTTCTTGCAAAGAACCACCCATTGGGAGTCATTTTGGTTTCAATTTTGTATGCCGCGCTGCAAGTCGGTGCAAATACCATGCAACGTCAAATGGGTATCCCGTCATCTATTGTCAGTATTTTGATTGGCTTTATTGTTTTTCTGATCCTATCCAAGGACTTTTGGGAACTGCACACTCGCGCGAAGAAAAAAACGGAGGTGAGTAAGCATGAGTGAACTCCTGCAACTTACATTCTGGGCAACATTTTTATCTGCCGCAGTACGCACAGCGATTCCGATTCTGTGCGCTTCCATTGGCGAAGACATTTCAGAGAAAGCCGGCATCATTAACGTTGGTTTGGAAGCAGTCATGCTGGTTGGAGCTTTTTTTGGGTTTGCGGCAGCCTATTTGACGCGCAGCCTGTTCTGGGGGTTCGTCGTCGGTATGCTCGCAGGTATGCTTTTGAGCCTGCTTCACGCATTCCTATCAGTTTACCTGAAGCAGGACCAGAACGTCGCGGGCGTCGCACTGAACCTGCTTGCTACAGGGCTTACCAGCTATATTTTCCAACTGATGGTCAACCGGTATGGGATCCCGCAGATTGAAACATTAAAGAGTGTTCCTATTCCGCTTCTCAGTAAGATTCCTCTGATTGGTGATGCGCTGTTCAATAAGGATATTGTAGTCTATTTTTCATATCTTCTGGTCGTCTTTCTGGTGTTTTATTATAAAAAGACCATCTGGGGTATGTCTCTTTGCGCGGTCGGCGAAAATCCCCGCGCGGCAGACGCCGTTGGTATTTCCGTATATAAGAATCAGTACATGGCAGCTGCCGTCAATGGGCTGCTAGGCGGCCTCGGCGGTGCTTACCTGCTGCTTGGGCAGCTTGGTATCTTCTTTGAAAACATTACTGCAGGCCGCGGCTATATCGCTCTGGCGGTAGTAGTATTTGGCCGGCGCAATCCCATAGGAATCCTTTTGGCTGCACTTTTTTTCGGCGCAGCGGAGGCTTTTCAGTTCCGACTGCAGATTTTGGGGATATCGCTCCCGATTCAGGTCTTTACAGGGTTGCCATATGTTCTGACTGCGCTCTCACTGCTGCTTGTCGCACGAAGCAAAAGAGACGGTACGCCTGCTGCCTTGGGAGTTGCGTATGATCGCATGTCCCGATAAGAAAATCACAGAGAGGTTTTTATGAATACATCTATTTTTGCACTGAAGGGGCACATTATCCACACCCCGACCCCGAAAGGGTTTGAGATCTTCGAGAACTCCTATGTTGTCTGTAAAAAAGATACCGTCATCGGCATATTCAAGGATTTGCCAGAGCAATATCAGGCGATCCCCATTTTTGATTATTCGGGAAAGCTGATCATTCCAGGTATGGCGGATATTCATCAGCATGCACCGCAATATGGCTTTCGCGGGTTAGGAATGGCTCTGGATTTGGATAGTAATTGGAACACTTGGTTCATGCAGTACTCTTTACCGGAGGAACGCCATTTCAACGACCTGAACTACGCTGAACTGGCATATGAAAAATTCACAAATGACCTGCTTAGATCTACTACGACCAGAACGTGTACGTTTGCAACGATCCATCGCCCCGCGACAGAGCTTTTGATGCAGAAGCTTGCTGATAAGGGATTTGTGGCATATGTCGGCAAGCTGAATATGGATCGAAATTCCATTGAAGGGTTGCAGGAAACAACGGAAGAATCTCTGCGGGAAACTAGAACATGGCTTGAGAACACATGCGAAAAATACGAATACGTTAAGCCGATGATCACGCCTCGATATATACCATCCTGCACAGATGCCTGTATGGAAGGTCTGCAGGCTCTCATTCATGAATTCGGTGTTCCTACTCAATCCCATTTAAGCGAAGGCTTGGACGAAATTGAATGGGTCAAGCAGTTAAAACCGGAAATCTCTTTTTACGGACAGGCCTATGATATGTACGATATGCTGGGTTCGGTCATGCAGAGCGTACAGGCGCATTGTGTCTTCCCAACACCGGAGGAATTTGAATTAATGTCTAGAAGGAAAAAGCTCTGGGTTGCGCATTGCCCACAAAGCAACATGAACGCAAACGGCGTTGCAGCGCCGATCCGCAGGTACCTGGACGCTGGAATCCATGTCGGTCTTGGTACGGATATTGCTGGCTCGAATACGCTGAGTATGTTCCGCACAATCTCGGATACGATTGTCGCCTCCAAAATCTATTGGAACAGCATGGAAAGAAAAGGAGATCCGTTCGCCGAGAAGACTTACTTGACCGTTTCTGAGGCGTTTTACCTTGCCACAAAGGGCGGTTGCTCATTTTGGGGAAAAGCCGGCAGTTTTGAAGAAGGCTCTCTTTTCGATGCCGTTGTTATTGACGATGCGCCTTTGTGGGATTTCAATAACAGAAGCCTCCGTCAAAGAATCGAACGAGTGGTATTCCAAGGAGACGAGCGGCATACGGTTGCCAAATTTATTAATGGCCGAAAGGTTTACGGATAAGCCGCACATCGCTGCGACCCCGAAAGCATCTGAATATCTGAGCCTTTTTTCTTAAATCAATCGCCACCTCTTTCATTTCAAAAAGAGGTGGCGATTAATCTTATAGTCAATAAACGTTGTATTTGAAAAGAACTGTGAGCACATAATTGGGCGATTCTCCGCATCGAAACACAGGCTACGCATATATAAAAGTGGAATATCTTCGGGTGGATGAAACCGGCGGATATGCGCTAAGGAATCTTTATCGACTGTCCCAAGCTTCAACTCGTCTCGGTTTGACCGAATTCCCATGGAATGAAAGAACGCCATTCGCAAATCTGCGTCGGGGTCATACGCTACATTCCATTCTTCCTCCGTTGAAAGAAATTTAGATGGAAAACAATCTTCCAGTAAAACTGTAAAGTGCCCGTCTGCTCGGAACAGCAGATACCGCAGGATAATCTCCTCCTGTTCCGAAATCTCCAAGATTGGTGCATAATAACCGCCGGCGGGTTGACGGATGATCGTTACGGGATCGCAGGATGGAAGAAAGCCTTTCGCCCTGATCATTGACTGAATGTCAAAAAAATACAGGAGGTTTTCTTTTTCATTGACCGGAGGATTCAAAAGATAGGTCCCGCTTCCTTTTTTTCGAATTAAATAGCCTTCAAATTCCAGCTTTTGAAGAACCTCTCTGATTGTCGCTCTGCTGACGTGATAGTGCTCCGCCAGCTTCAACTCAGATGGAATCTTCTGCCCTTTTTTCGCTGTGGAAAAAAAGCGAATCATGGACTCATGGATTTGAATCTGGTTGGTTGCACGAAACAGGTGCGACGACATGTCTGATGACAGTTCTTCTGCAAGCGCTACTTTCTGCCGCTTAATCACGATAACCCCTTTCTATATCTATATCGCTGCCAAGATAATTACACAAATACTTGCTGCAAAACAAAACGAGTAAGCACGTAATCCTTGACTGCTCGCTGCGCACCTTTACCGGCGGTCATCATTTTCGTGACCTCACGAAAATGATCCGATACTTCTATTCCGCTGGTTTTGCAAGAATCAATAGCACGCCCGATTGCCTTATCAAAGTTCTCCCATCGTTCATAGCCGAGAAGCGGCATGAGATCCCGTGCATACCAGAATTCAATATGTGCCTCCTGGTCACTATGTATTACAAGGTCAAATTGTTCTTTGATTTGACCGACTCTCTTTTTATCCGTTATTTGACCCCCATTACATTCGCCGCAAGCACTTCGTCCAGCAAATCTCTCACTTTTACAGAAACGGACACGCTTTTTCCTGCTTTCGACAGCGAGTAATTTCCATGCGTAGAATGGCAGCTATCGTTTTCTGACCGAAGTCGTCGAGTAAGGTCTTTCAGTCGTTCAGGGGATATGGTTCTCATACCTCGTTTTGGATTTCTCTTTCATTGTATTGCTGAGAACGAATTTCGTCAAGGTATTACCAAGAATCAGTTCTATAAAATATTACAACTGTATAAATTCCCACAAAAAGCCTTTCGCTTTGCTATTGACGCAGACAATGAAGCGTGATAGTCGCTGTCATAGGCTTCGGTCTCCTCGTTCCATGCGCGGCCGGTCCAGCCGTCGCTGATGATCTGCGTGCGGTAGATGCCGTAGGTGCTGAGGAAGAATGCCTTGCGCAGGTAATCCGTGCCGATGGCCCAGACCTTCTTGCCGTCGGGGCTGGTGATGCCTTGGTGGTAACGACATTCTTTACGTTCACAAGGCCAGCGCCCTGTTCGCGCGGAGAGAACTCCGAGCCGGTGCTGTTGGTGCCGGGCACGGCAGAGTCTTTCTCTGATCGCCGAGCAGCAGACCGAGATGCTTTCCCAGCCGGAGACGCTGCGGCATCTGATCGCGCTCACGCTCAACCGCGGCTCGGAGCTTCCGTCGGAGGTGCAGGATTTTGAGAACCTGCTGCAGTTCCTCGCGGTCTATCCGTGCAGCGAGCAGACGAAGTGGCTCTGCTCCCAGCTCTGGCGGCAGCCGGAGGTCTATTTCGAGCGATACCAACAGCTGCTTGCCCTCTGCACCCCCCGTCATTCAGGCCCACGAGGCGGCGCTTCAGGCCGAATTCGACGCTGCCGCCGCGCAGACGCGGGCGGCGCTGGCCGGGGAACCCACAGACTTCATGCAGCAGTTCGGGATGCAGCATCTTGCGCTCGACCAGATGGTCGTCTGCCCCAGCGCCGCTTTTTTCAACGGCATCGGCCTGTCTCCCGCCACGATCTCCCACCACATGAGCTCGCTCGTGTCCGCCGGGTTCATCCACGTGGACAAGCAGAACCCGCGCAGCTTCAACCTTGAGGCTGCGCGGGTTCTGCTTTGGCGAAAGAAATCCCGCAAACAAGTGACCGGCTTGTCTGCGGGGGATTCTTTATCAATATGAGGGGAAAATGAAAAAGTGTTTATCGCTTCTTGCAGGATTATCATAGCAAGGGTTTATTAAAAAACTTAGAGGCAAGTTTTTAAATAACTATTAAATTCGAAATTTCTTTTTTCGATCAAATGTTTACAAAAATATCACAATTTTCGGCCCTGCTCCCCCTTGACAAATTCCGGGTACAGGACTATGATGAAGCCAAAATGAATTAGCACTCATGAATATAGAGTGCTAACACTGGAAGAAGAGGTGTGAACTATGAACGCACAGAACTATACGCAGAAATCTCTGGAGGCCATTCAGGCCGCCCAGAAGCTGACCATTGAAAACCAGAACCAGCAGATCGAGCAGATCCATCTGCTGGCCGCGCTTTTGAAGCAGGAAAACGGCCTTGTGCCGCAGCTGCTGAAAAAGATGGGCGTGACGCTTGAAAGCTTTGAGGCTGCGGTGGACGCGGAGCTGGCGAAGCTGCCGCGCGTGACCGGCTCGGGCCGCGAGGCGGATAAATATTATGTTGCGCGCGCCGTCGACACGGCGCTGAACAGCGCGGAGGACATCGCGAAGCAGATGAAAGACGAATATGTCTCCGTCGAGCATCTGTTTTTGTCCCTGATCGAAAACGCGGACGCGGTGCTGAAAAGCCTGTTCCGTCCGTACCAGATCACGAAGGAGGCCTGCCTGCAGGCGCTGCAGTCGGTGCGCGGCAGCCAGCGCGTGACGTCCGACACGCCGGAGGATACGTATGAGGCGCTTGCCAAATACGGCACGGATCTGGTCAAGCGTGCACGGGAGCAGAAGATGGACCCGGTCATCGGCCGTGACGACGAGATCCGGAATGTCATCCGCATCCTGTCCCGCAAGACGAAGAACAACCCCGTTCTCATCGGCGAACCGGGCGTCGGCAAGACGGCCATCGTCGAAGGGCTTGCACAGCGCATTGTCGCAAACGAGGTGCCCAAGTCTTTGCAGGACAAAACGATCTTCTCGCTCGATATGGGCGCATTGATTGCAGGCGCGAAGTACCGCGGTGAATTTGAAGAGCGTCTGAAGGCCGTGCTGGCCGAGGTCAAGAAGTCCGAGGGCCGCATCATTCTGTTTATCGACGAGCTGCACACCATTGTCGGCGCGGGCAAGACCGAAGGCTCGATGGACGCAGGCAATCTGTTAAAGCCGATGCTCGCGCGCGGCGAGCTGCACTGCATCGGCGCGACGACGCTGGACGAATACCGCCAGTATATCGAAAAGGACCCCGCGCTCGAGCGCCGGTTCCAGACCGTTCTGGTGCAGGAGCCGACGGTGGAGGATACCATCGCCATCCTGCGTGGTCTGGAGTCCCGGTACGAGGTCTTCCACGGCGTCAAGATCACAGACAACGCGATCATCGCCGCCGCGACGCTCAGTAACCGCTATATTACCGACCGCTTCCTGCCCGACAAGGCCATTGACCTCATTGACGAGGCCTGCGCCATGATCCGCACGGAAATGGACTCTATGCCGACCGAGCTGGACGTTATCAACCGCAAGATCATCCAGATGCAGATCGAGGAAGCAGCGCTCAAGAACGAGGACGACGAGCTTTCCAAGGCGCGGCTGACGGAGCTGCAAAAGGAACTGGCCGAACAGCGCGAAACGTTCAACTCCATGAAGGCCAAGTGGGAAAATGAGAAGAACGCTATCGGCCGCGTGCAGCAGCTGCGCGAACGCATCGAGCAGATCAACCGCGATATTGAATCTGCCGAACAGAGTTACGATCTCGAAAAGGCCGCGAAGCTGAAGTACGGCGATCTGCCCGAAGCGAAAAAGCAGCTGGAGCAGGAGGAAAAACTGGCGCAAAGCAGCAAGGAGACGAGTTTGCTCCGCAACAAGGTCACGGAGGAGGAAATTGCCAAGATCATCGAGCGCTGGACGGGTATCCCGACCGCAAGACTGATGGAGGGCGAACGCGACAAGCTGCTGCATCTCGAAGATACGCTGCACAAGCGTGTTGTCGGCCAGGATGAGGCCGTGCGCGTCGTCTCCGAGGCCATCCAGAGAAGCCGGGCCGGCATTCAGGACCCGAACCGGCCGCTCGGCTCGTTCCTGTTCCTTGGCCCTACCGGCGTTGGCAAGACAGAACTGGCCAAGACGCTGGCAGAGGCGCTGTTTGACGATGAAAAGAATCTGGTGCGCATCGATATGTCGGAGTATATGGAGAAGTTCTCCGTGTCGCGTCTGATCGGCGCGCCTCCCGGATACGTGGGCTATGAGGAGGGCGGCCAGCTGACCGAAGCCGTGCGCCGCAGACCGTATTCCGTCATTCTGTTTGACGAGATCGAAAAAGCGCACCCGGATGTGTTCAATATCCTGCTGCAGGTCCTCGACGACGGCCGCATCACCGACTCGCAGGGCAGAACCGTGGACTTCAAGAACACCATCATCATCCTGACCTCGAATCTCGGTTCGCAGGCCATTCTGGACGGCATCACGCCGGAGGGTGAAATTTCGGAGGCTGCGAAAAACGAGGTGCAGACGCTTCTGCGCCGCAATTTCCGCCCGGAGTTCCTCAACCGGCTGGACGAGATTGTGTTCTATAAGCCGCTGTCGAAGGAGAATATCACCGGCATTATCGACTTGCAGATCGCGGCGCTTAATAAGCGCCTTGCCGACAAGCAGCTCAAGTGCGAGCTGACCCCGGCGGCAAAGAGCTTTGTTATCGACGCGGCCTATGACCCGCAGTTCGGCGCAAGACCGCTGCGCCGCTACCTGCAGCACACGGTCGAGACGCTTCTTGCGCAGCGCATCCTGCGCGGCGACGTGCTCCCCGGTCAGACGCTTGTCTGCGACGAGCAGAACGGCGAGCTGGTCATCAGCGCGAAATAAAATACAAACGCCCTGCCGCAGCTCTCTGCGGCAGGGCATACAAAACTCCGGGCCTTTCAGGCCCGGAGTTTTTTACGGTAAGACGCATGGCAGGACTGCACACCCTTCTCCGAATGGATGCTACACCCGTTACCCGGACAGCCAGCTCCGAAACGGCAACCTTGCGGCACACAGGGTAGACTGCTTAGTGCTGCTTGGTTCCCCACCTGACACGGTTCACAGAGCCCTATTGCGCAAGACCAGATCTTCAACACCGCTTATCTGGGTCAGACGACACAGCATACACCCTCGGTCGGGAATTCCTCCCCGCTGTAGCGGATTGCGGGTAACAGGGCACCGCTATCTCCCCAAGTAGTGCAGCCTTGCCATACGTCTCGCCGTTTTGCGTTCAGTCAAGCTTGCTCTCGACAAAATCGACCAGCTCGCCGACGGTCGCGATCTTTTCCTCCAGCTCCAGATCGACGCCGAGCTGCTCTTCCAGATCCATGACCATCTCGACGGTATCCAGCGAATCGACGCCGAGGCTTTCGAACGTGGTGTCGCGGGTGATCTCGTCTGCCGGAATATCGAGCTGCGAGGCAAGATACGCCTGAATCTTCTCAAACATCTTGAATTCCTCCGTTGTTACGGTTTCAAATTGCATAAGACTATGATACGAATATTTTTCCGGTTGTCAAGCATAAAAGTGTAAATATTCTGTGTTTTCGAAATTCTTTCATGGCAGGTCCTGCCTTCTTAGTTCAAAAAGTCGCGCAGCTTCTTGCTTCTGGACGGATGGCGCAGCTTGCGCAGGGCCTTGGACTCGATCTGGCGGATGCGTTCGCGCGTGACGTCGAACTCCTTGCCGACCTCCTCGAGCGTGTGCGGCTTGCCGTCGGTCAGACCGAAGCGCATCCGCAGCACCTGCTCCTCGCGCGGGGTCAGCGTGGACAGGACCTCCTCAAGCTGTTCGCGCAGCAGCGTGTAGGACGCTTCCTCCGACGGCTGCGAGGCTTCGTCGTCCTGAATGAAGTCGCCCAGATGGCTGTCCTCCTCCTCACCGATCGGCGTTTCGAGGGAAACCGGCTCCTGCGCAATTTTCAGGACCTCTTCGACCTTGCTCTCCTCAATGTGCAGCTCGTCCGCGATCTCCTTCGTCGTCGGCTCACGGCCCAGCTTCTGCACCATGGAGTGCGACGTGCGCAGCACACGGTTGATCGTCTCGACCATGTGCACCGGAATGCGGATCGTACGCGCCTGGTCGGCGATGGCGCGGGTGATGGACTGCCGGATCCACCAGGTCGCATAGGTGGAGAATTTATAGCCCTTTGTATAGTCGAATTTTTCAACAGCCTTCATCAGGCCCAGATTGCCCTCCTGGATGAGATCGAGCAGCTGCATCCCCCGGCCCACGTAGCGCTTTGCGATCGACACGACGAGACGCAGATTGGCCTCAGACATACGCTTGCGTGCGTCCTCGTCGCCCTCGGCCATTTTTTTCGCGATCTCCTGCTCCTCCTCAGGCGTCAGGAGCTTGATGCGGCCGATCTCCTTGAGGTACATCCGCACAGGGTCGTCCAGCTTGGCGTTTTCCACGTCCTCGGGCAGCGCCTCCGGCTCGTCCAGATCCGCGGGCAGGCCCTCGTCCTCGATGGCCTGCATTTCACTGAGCGTGGGGTTGTCCATATCAGCTGTGCCGATGAGGTCCAGCACGTCGGAGACGTCGATCTCGATGCCGGCCTGCTCAAGAATGTCATAGAAGCGCTCGGTCTGGTCCTGCGTGGCGTCCACGTCGTCGAGCGTTTCAACCAGATGCTTGGAGGAAACCTTTCCGGTCTTTTTCGCCTCGGTAATCAGCGCTTCGAGTTTTTGCCGGTTTTCTGCCGTGAGATCCATCTTCTGCAGAAGTTCCATTTCTTTTCCCATTGCTTACCCTCCATACTGTTTTGTTGATTTCATCTGCTCAGCCAGCAGCCGCAAATTTTCCTCCGAGCGCGTCAGGCTCCGACCCTCATATTCTTCCTGGATCACGCGCAGATAATCCGCGAACGCTTCATCAGAAACGGGAGCGGTGTCCCGGCTCATCACATAGGACAGGTGCGCCATTTCCTCCGGCGTGAGATCCGGCCCCAACGCGGCAAGCGAAACGGGCCGCCCGGACTGTACGCGCTGGCGCAGGTCGGCCAGCACCCGGCCGAACAGGTCGACCGAAAACGCCTCCGCCGGGAGCTTCACGTTCGCGATCAGCTCCGGCTCACGCAGGAGCGTGCAGATCAGGCCCTCCTCGGCGGTCGCGGAACGGAGATTGTCATAGCGGATGGCGCGGGTCTTCGGCGCACGCTGGCGCGCGATGTCCAGCTCCTGCGCCTCCTGCTTTTTCTGCTCGATGGCGCGGGCCTTGCGGTAGGCCTTTTTGATTTCCAGCTGCATGGCCTCCGGCGTGATGCCGGCGGCCTCTGCCGCGCGCCGTCCATAGACCTCGCGCTGCACCGCGTTCGGGAACGTGGCGATGAGCGCGGCGGCCTGATTCAAAAATTCCACGCGCTGATCGTCGAGCGTCAGGTCGTATTTGCGCTTGAGGCTGTCCAGCCGGTACTCCGCCTGATTCTGGCAGGCGTCCAGCAGCACCTCAAAGCGCTGCGCGCCGTATTTTTTCAAAAACTCATCCGGGTCCTTCGCGCCCTGCATCCGCAGGACGCGCACCTGAATGCCGGTCTTTTCGAGCATCGGGATGGCGCGGCGCGTGGCGTTCTGCCCGGCCTCGTCGCCGTCGTAGGTCAGAATGACCTGATTGGTGTATTTTGCGAGAATATTCGCGTGCTCCTCCGTCAGAGACGTGCCGAGCGAGGCGACGGCGCAGTCGAACCCGTACTGGTGCAGGGCGATGGCGTCCATATAGCCCTCGGTCAGAATGATGCGCCCCTGCTTGCTCTTGCGGGCGATGTTGAGCGCGAATAAATTCTTGCGCTTGTTGAAGATGATTGTTTCGGGCGAGTTCAGGTATTTCGGTGTGGAATCGTCCATCACGCGGCCCCCGAAGCCGATGATATTGTTCCGGATGTCGATGATGGGGAACATGAGCCGGTTGCGGAACCGGTCGTACACGCCGCCGTTTTTGCCCCGCAGGGAAAGCCCCGCGTCGACCAGCTCGTCGAGCTTATAGCCCTTTTCCTTCATCGCGTCCGTAAGCGAGGCCCACGCGTTCGGGCTGAAGCCGAGGCCGAAGCGTTTAACGGTTTCCATGCTGAGCGCCCGCTTTTGTATGTACGCCTGCGCTTCGGTTCCGGCAGGGGAGAACAGCTGCTGGCGGAAGAACCGCGCCGCGTCCTTGCACAGCGCCCAGAGGCGCTCCTGCTTCTGGTACTGCGAGCGATAATTCTCGTCCTCCGGGACCTCCAGCCCCGCACGCTTTGCAAGAAACCGTACCGCGTCGGGATAGTCCAGCCCCTCGATCTGCATGATAAAGTTGATCACGCCGCCGCCCGCGTGGCAGCCGAAGCAGTAATAAATCCCCTTGTCCGGCGAGACGGAGAACGACGCGGTCTTTTCCGAGTGGAACGGGCAGAGCCCGAAGAGGTTCGAGCCACGGCGCGTCAGGCTGACATACTGCCCCACGACCTCGTCGATGGGATTGCGCTCGGTGAGCGCGTCCAGAAACGGCTGCGGAAACGCCACGGGATCGACCTCCTTCAAGATGTGTAGGGGTCGATGCCCACATCGACCCGGCAGAATAACCTGTTTTTACGGAAATCTGCGGCGAATTCGCAGCTGCCCAGAGGGCCGACAGAGTCGTCGGCCCCTACGCCAAGCCGTCAGCACCCTTGTATTCTGTAGGGGCGGACGACCCTGTCCGCCCGGCAGGATGCACCGCTTTTTACGGGAATCTTCGGCGAATTCGTAACTTCCCATCGGGCCGATGTGTACCGGCAAGCGGCAGACCCGCATCCGTAACGCGCCTTCGTCGCGAACGGCTGTGACCGGCATCGGCCCCTACAGGGCGTGTGCGCGGCAGCGGATCACCGCACCTGCCACGTCGCGGGAATAAACAGCTCCGAATACTTATAGACCGCGTAGCGGTCGGTCATGCCGGCAATGTAGTCGCAGACGATGCGCTCCATGCCGTCAAAGTCCAGCTGCGGGAGAAAATCCGGCGGCAGCCTTTCGGGGTTTTTCATGTAATACTCAAACAGCCTGCACAGCATATCCTTCGCCTTCGATTCCTCACCCTTGGCGACGGGATTCGTATAGACGCGGGCAAACATGAACGTGCGCAGCTGATCCATGGCCTGCGCCACGTCCGGCTGCATACCGAGCGTGCCGGTCAGCAGCGTGTTTTCGATCATGTTCTCGACCAGCGTGTTGATCCGCTGCGAATGCGAGTGCCCGAGGATTTCCGCGATCTGCGCCGGGATATCGGCCTCGGTCAGGATCCCGGCGCGCATGGCGTCGTCGATATCATGGTTAATGTACGCAATGCGGTCGGACGTGCGCACGATCTGGCCCTCGAGCGTCTCGGGGATAAAGTCTCCCGTGTGGCCGAGAATGCCCATGCGCACCTCATAGGTCAGGTTCAGCCCCGCGCCGTCGCGTTCGAGCTTGTCCACCACGCGCAGCGACTGTTCGTTGTGGCGGAAGGGCTTGTCCAGCATACTGGACAGCGCCTTTTCTCCCGCGTGGCCGAACGGCGTGTGGCCCAGATCGTGGCCGTAGGCCGCGGCCTCCGCCAGATCCTGATTGAGCCGCAGCCCGTGGCAGATTGTCCGCGCGATGCGCGCGACCTCCAGCGTGTGGGTCATGCGGGTGCGGTAATGGTCGCCCTCCGGCGATAAAAACACCTGCGTCTTGTGCATCAGACGGCGGAAGGATTTGCTGTGGAGAATGCGGTCGGCGTCGCGCTGGTAGCAGGTGCGCACGTCGTTGTCGTCCTCCGGCTCCGGTCGGCCTTTTGTTTCGGCGGCCTTCTGCGCCTGCGGGGACAAAAACTCGTATTCCTCCTGCTCCATCCGTTCGCGCACGTTCATAAAACCCCACCTTACCTTGTCAGAATACCTGCTAGTTTTGAATTCCCTGTGGAATTTGCGTGAATTTTCTTTAAAAACCTATCGGATTTTAACGCCGTGCAGTTCCGTCCCTGTCCGTTCCGGGCAGAGGCTTCCGGCAGAAAGTTCCCGCAGAGCAGCGGCAAATGCAGCTTCTTCCGGCTCTGGCAGAAGGACGGTCATGGCGATCTCGGCGCCATAGTCCGTGTCCCGGAGAAGCCCGCTGTGCTTTTCCAGCTCCAGCTTCACGCGCTCAAAGAGCGCATAGGGGCAGTCGAGCCGCAGTACGCTCCACGGGCGAAGCTCGGAAATGCCCGCGTCGTCCAGCGCGTCCTTCGCGGCCTTCGTGTACGCGCGGCAAAGGCCGCCCGCACCCAGAAGAATCCCGCCGAAATACCGCGTCACGACGCACAGCACGTCCTGTACGCCCTCGCGTTCGAGCACGTTCAGAATCGGCTGGCCGGCGGTGCCCTGCGGCTCGCCGTCGTCGCTGTAACGCTTCTGACCGGAGTGCAGGATGTAGGCCCAGCAGTTGTGCCGCGCGTCGTATTCCCGCTTTTTGACGGCTTCCAGCCGGGCTCTGGCTTCGGCCTCTGTCGTGACAGGGGTGATCAGGCCCAGAAACCGCGACTTCTTTTCCATATATTCCGATGTGCCTTCCCCGGCGGGGACCAGGAATTGTTCCATTATACTTCCTCTATTACATACTGACGCAGTCTGCCGAATAAGGTTTCATCCAGAACCGCGTCGATCTGAATTCCGTTGTCTGCATACTCGCTGGAGAGCACCTGCGCCGTATCGTGGAGCGCGGCGACCATGCCGCCCTGCTGATACGGAAGGAGCAGCTTTACGCGGTGCTTTCCGCGTCCGAGCTGCGTCTCGATGGCCTCCCTGAGCGCGTCCAGCCCATAGCCGCTCGCCGCCGAGATCGCGACCTTGTCGCTCCCGCGCGGAATTTCGTCGTCCGGGACAAGATCACACTTGTTATAGCATTCCAGAACGGGCGTGCCGGGCTTTGCAAGTTCTGCAATCAGGCGGTTCACGACCGCGATATGATCCTCACGCTCCGGGTCGGCGCTGTCGATGACGTGGACGAGCAGATCGGCGTATTCCAACTCCTCAAGCGTAGCGCGGAACGCTTCGACCAGATGGTGCGGCAGCTTTGCGATAAAGCCGACCGTGTCCGACAGCAGCGCCTGACACGTATCGGAGACGGTCAGCTGCCGCGTCGTGGTGTCGAGCGTGTCGAACAGGCGGTTGTTTGCCGGGATGTCCGCGCCCGTGAGTGCGTTCAGAAGCGTTGATTTGCCTGCGTTCGTATAGCCGACGAGCGCCACGACGGGCAGCTCGTTTTTCTGCCGCCTGCGGCGCTGCTCGGCGCGGGTCTTGCGCACGAGCTCGAGATTTTCGCGCAGCTTCTGGATGCGCGAGCGGATATAGCGCTTGTCCGTCTCCAGCTGCGTTTCGCCGGGGCCTCTCGTGCCGATGCCGCCGCCGAGACGGCCCATTTCCTCGTTCCAGACCGTGAGCCGGGGCAGGTAATACTGATACTGTGCCAGCTCGACCTGCAGCTTGCCTTCACGCGTTTTGGCGCGCTGGGCGAAGATATCAAGAATGAGCGCACTGCGGTCGAGCACGGTCGTTTTTAAAATATCTTCCAGCGTCCGCGTCTGCGAGGGGGTCAGGTCATTGTCGAAAATGACCATGTTCGCGCCCGTTTCCAGCACGAGCTGGCGGACCTCCTCGGCCTTGCCCTCGCCGATGAATGAGCGGGGGTCGGGGGTGTGCTTGTTCTGCAGGACCTTTCCGGCGCATTCGCCGCCGGCGGTATTGAGAAGGGCCTCCAGCTCGTCCAGCGTCGTCTCGGTCGCAGTCTCTTCCTTTGTGAAGCAGTCCGCGTTGAGGCCCACGAGCACGGCCCGGTCGATGGTTTTTCGGTTCAGTTCTTCCATAAATCCATTTCCGTCAGTTTCTTACAAATTGCGACAAGCATGAAAAAAGCCCGCACCGATACGCGGTGCGGACTGTCTTCTTACTTCAGGCCGTATTTCTTGTTGAAACGGTCGACACGTCCACCGGTGTCAACAAGCTTCTGCTTGCCGGTGTAGAACGGGTGACACTTGGAGCAAATTTCAACCTTGATGTCCTTTTTGGTAGAACCAGTCTCAATAACTGCACCACACGCGCATCTGATAGTAGTCTGTTCGTACTTGGGATGGATACCTTCCTTCATGAGTTTCACCTCTCTCATCAGATTTCTGTAAAAAGGCAGACTGCCCTTCCCTTGGTTCAAACGCTCGAATATAGTAGCACAGAATGTGTCAGAATGCAAGGATAATTTTCAATTTTTTTTCCGGAACGCAAAAAACGGCCTGCAGCCAGATGGCCGCAGGCCAGTTATGCCGCCTACTGGAGGTTCCGGCGTTTGCGGAGCATGAAGTAGGTGAGAAAATAGAGGATCGCGCCGAGGACAAGATCTGCGAGCAGGGACAGGAGCATGGTACTGTGGAAAAACTGGGCGACGGCGTGCGGAGCCTCACTGACGACCCCATTGACGACGACCATGCGGCCGCCTGAAAAGACATTTTGCAGCAGGTGGTTCAGGAGGGAGCTGTCATCTGCAAGGCCTGCAAGCGTGCAGACGCCGAAGATCTGCTGCACGGCCTGAATGACAAAATAGAACACGACGGAAAGAAGCCCCTTATGGTTGGCAAAGCTGTAGCCGATGGACATGGGCGCGTAGAACAGCAGGCAGGTGACAAGCAGGCTGACGAACAGCATCGCAAAGGTCTCCAGCGCAATGGCGATGCCGTTACCGGTGTAATAGCTGCCCAGCTCGCGCAGCCCGGATATAAAGTTGTTATAAAGGCCTGCCGACACGCCGCCCTGCCAGATCACGATGGCGAGGGCAAGCAGCTCCGCCGCAAACGTGAAGAGGAAAAAGAGCGCGGCGGTGATCAGCTTCGACCAGAGCAGGCTGTGGACACCGACGGGAAGCGTGAACATGAGATAGCCCTCGTCGGTAAGGAAGTTCTGGTGGAAGCGCTTGATCATCAGAACGGTGGAGAAGACCATCACGCCAAGACCCGCCAGCACATAGACAATGGCGAGCAGGACGCTGACAATATAGAGGACGCGCGTGGGATTCGGCACCTGCTGCAGGATCTGATTTGCGACGCGGGAAAAGACAGCCAGCAGCAAGAGCGCGCCGAACAGCGGCGCCATCAGACGGCCTGTGGCGCGGAACTCGTGTTTGATCAGTTTTCCCAGCATTTGAATACCTCCCGGAACAGGGCGTCGACCGACTGGCCGCGCGTCTCGCGGATCTCCTCGCAGCTCTCGTGCAGCGCGACGTGTCCATGATCGAGGAAAATGACATCATCAAGCACCGGCTCGACATCGGCGATCAGGTGTGTGCTGATGATGACGGCAGCCTCGGGGTTATAGTTTGAAATAATGGTATGCAGGATATAATCGCGCGTGGCGGGATCGACGCCGCCGATCGGCTCGTCGAGCAGATAGAGCTTCGCTCTGCGGCTCATGGTGAGCACGAGCTGGACCTTTTCCTTCATGCCCTTGGACATCTGACGGACGGACTGGTTGAGATCCAGACCGAGCTGCGAGAGCATCTGTTCGGCGGCTGCGCGGTCAAAATCGGCAAAGAAGTCGCCATAGAAATCAAGCAGCTGGCGCGTCTTCATCCAGGGGCTGAGTGTGATGCGGTCCGGCAGATAGGACACGACGGCGTTGGTCTGCGGTGACGGTGCCTGGCCGCCGATCAGCACTTCTCCGCTGGTGGGCTGCAGCAGCCCCATGGCAAGCTTGATCAGGGTGGATTTTCCGCTGCCGTTTGGCCCAAGCAGGCCAACGATACGGCCGGGTTCGAGCGCGAGATCGATATGGTCGAGCGCCATGGCCGCGCCATAGCGCTTTTCCAGCGCGCGGCATTCAAAGATCGGCATGTTCCTGTTCCTCCATTTGATCGAATAGATTGTGAATTTCCTGCTTTCCGCAGCCAAGCGCGCGCATGGCCGCGAGATACTGCCGGGTCTGCGCCTCGGCGAGCGAGCGGCGCGCAGCGGCGACGGCGGCTGCATCCTCGGTGACGAACTTGCCGGCGGTGCGCTGCGTGTAGATCAGTCCCGCGCGTTCAAGATCTGCAAAGGCGCGCTGCACGGTATTCGGGTTGACACCGGCATCGGCTGCAAGCTCGCGCACCGATGGGAGCTTGCAGCCGGGCGGATAGCCGCCGGAGACAATCTGCTGCTGAAGGCGCGCAACGAGCTGCGTGTAGATGGGTTGATCGGCCTGAAATTGCCAGGACATGAAGTCACCTCCTGTACTGCTGTATTAAGTGATTAACACAGTAGCACAGGAGGCGTGATTTGTCAAGCGGTTTTTAGAAAATACCGCAGTTTTTCATTTTTTCTTCCGGAAAATTCTATACTTCTGTTCCATTCCGGCGCAGCAGCACGTACCCGGCGCGCCAAAGAGCGTATACAGATCTGCAGCGCGGCATTCCATTGCAAGCGCGGCTCAAAATTCAGCGGGAGCACACACAGAGTTCTGTGCGTGCTCCCGCTGGTTTCAGCTTCGGAAGCTACTTCATATACTTGTCTGCGGTGAAGCCGTACGGCAGCATCGCGCCAAGGGATTCGGCGACATAGGTGCCGTCGCTGCGGCCCATGTAGATCATGAAGCTGGGCGCGCAGAATTCCTGCATGACCTGACGGCAGACGCCGCAGGGCGGGAAAATATCGGCGGCGTCGCCGTCTTTTCCGCCGACGACGGCGATGGCGGAAAACTCCCGCTCGCCCTCGGAGACGGCCTTGAAAAATGCGGTGCGCTCAGCGCAGTTGCTGGGGCCGTAGGCCGCGTTTTCGATGTTGCAGCCGAGATAGACCTTCCCGCTCTTTGTCAGCAGCGCCGCGCCGACCGTAAAGCCGGAGTACGGCACATAGGCGAATTTCATCGCGGCAAGCGCCTGACGGACAAGCTCTTCCGGTGTCATGGGCGTTCTCCCTTCCTTCCTCTTAAACCAGCTCCGCAGCAAAGCTCCTCCCCGGCGTCTGGTACGGGACGCCAAGCAGCTCCGTCACGGTCGCGGCGATGTCGCAGAAGCCTGCGCGCGTGCCGAGATTGACGGGCTTTACTTGTTTGCCGAGCGCGATCATGGGGATATACTCGCGCGTGTGGTCGGTATGCTTGAGATAGCCGGGGTCGCAGCCGTGGTCGGCGGTGATGATGACGCAGTCGTCGTCTCCGAGCTTTGCAAGCAGCTCCGGCAGCCAGGTGTCAAATTCATGCAGCGCCTGTGCGTAGCCGTCCGGGTTCCTGCGGTGGCCGTAGAGCATATCGAAATCAACGAGATTCACGAAGCACAGGCCGGTAAAGTCCCGGTCCGCGATTTCGAGCGTCTTTGCAAGGCCGTCAGTATTGCCGGAGGTGTAGGTGAACTCCGTCATGCCGCGTCCGGCGAAAATATCGTGGATCTTGCCGACTGCAATCATATCCTGTCCGTCCTCGACAATCGCGTCGAGCATGGTCTTTGCGGGCGGCTCAAGCGAGAAATCATGGCGGCGGGACGTGCGCGTGTACGGCCATTCGCCCTCGAACGGGCGGGCGATGACGCGGCCCACGCCGTATTTGCCGACAAGAAGCTTTCGTGCGATGCGGCAATATTCATAAAGCTGCTCGGGCGGGACGACAGATTCATGCGCTGCGATCTGGAACACGGAATCCGCCGACGTGTAGACGATCAGATCACCGGTCTGCACGTGCTCGCGGCCATAGTCCTTGATGACCTCGGTGCCGGAATACGGCAGGTTGCACAGCACACCCCGGCCCGTCTGCTCGGAAAACGGCTTCAGGACCTCTTCGGGGAAGCCGTGCGGGAACGTCGGCAGCGGCTGCGGCGAGACGAGGCCCGCGATCTCCCAATGGCCGATGGTCGTATCCTTGCCGCGCGAAAGCTCCTGCAGCCTCGCAAGCGCGGCCTGCGGACGGTCTGTCTTCGGCAGATAGTCCACGCCGTCCAGATTGCCGAGGCCCATGGAAATGAGGTTCGGCATGGCGAACTTCGGAGACTGGCTGCACGTGTGCAGCGTATTGGCTCCGACGTCGCCGAACTCCGCCGCGTCGGGCTCATAGCCCACGCCGCAGGAGTCAAGAACGATCAGAAATACTCGTTTCATTGCTTATTTCTCCAGTTTCACAGCCGTCTCAAGCGCCAGCTTCATCATGTTCGTGAAGCCGTTCTGCCGCTCCTCGGCGGTGCAGTTTTCGTTTCGCAGCAGATGGTCGGACACCGTGCAGATGGCAAGCGCACGCTTGCCTGCGCGGGCCGCGTTCATATAGAGGGCCGCAGCCTCCATCTCGACGGCCATGACACCCATCTTCTTCCACGCCTGATTGCCGATCCAGCCGCCAGTCATATCGCCGTCGTCACCGTAGAAGCGGTCGGAGGACAGGATGTTGCCGACGTGATAGGGAAGCCCCAGCTCCTTGGCTGTCTCGACGCAGGTCTCGAGCATATGATAATCCGCAATGGGCGCGAACGTGCCGGGCAGATGGTACTGGCCCGCCCAGTTCGAATCCGTGCAGGCGCCCTGCCCGATGACGATATCGCGCAGGTTGATATTCTCCTGCATCGCGCCGGTCGAGCCGATGCGCATGATGTTTTCCACGCCGAACACGGTATACAGCTCCCAGGAATAGATGCCGATGGACGGCATACCCATGCCGGAGGCCATGACGGAAATTTTTACGCCGTGGTACGTGCCGGTATAGCCGTGGATACCGCGGACATTATTGACGAGAACTGCGTTTTCCAGAAAGTTTTCCGCAATGAACTTCGAGCGCAGCGGGTCGCCGGGCATGAGAACAGTCTTACCAAAGTCGCCGGGCTTGGCATTGATATGCGGAGTCGGATAATTTGCCATAAAATTGGTTCCTTTCTATGTGTATGATGAATGAAAGCGGGAATATGCGGGTTTTTCAAATTCGCAGAGCAGTACGGATTCGCCGCAGCCCCTACGCTGCTGGTGCGTTACTGCTTCTCCGCCTCCAGCTTCTTGACGATCTTGACCACGCGGCTGGTGCCGAGGCGGGACGCGCCGAGATCGATGAACTTTTCCGCGTCCTCCAGCGACGAAATGCCGCCGGCGGCCTTGATCTTCACGCCGGGCTTTACGTGCTTCGCGAACAGCTCCACGTCATGGAACGTCGCGCCGCCGGTGGAGAAGCCGGTGGAGGTCTTGATGTAGTCCGCGCCGGAATCGGAGACGATCTCACACATCTTGATCTTTTCGTCATCCGTCAGCAGGCACGTCTCGATGATGACCTTCAGAAGCTTGCCCTCGCAGTGCTGCTTGACGGCCTTGATCTCTTCGAGCAGATCGTCCCAGCGCTGGTCCTTGACCCAGCCGATGTTGATGACCATATCGACCTCGTCCGCGCCGTTCTGGACCGCGTCGAGCGCTTCGAGGCACTTGGCCTTCGTCGTGTCGTAGCCGTTCGGGAAGCCGATGACGGTGCAGATGGGCAGCTTGTCCCCGACGTAGTCCTTCGCCTGCTTCACATAGGAAGCGGGGATGCAGACGGACGCGGTATGATACTTCATGCCGTCGTCGCAGATGGCCTTGATCTCGGCCCAGGTTGCCGTCTGGGCGAGGAGGGTGTGATCGACTTTACTGAGGATCTCGTTCAGTTCCATGGAGAAGTTCCACCTTTCTGTGTTCGTTGATATAGTCCTGATAGCATTTATGGCACATGGCGATATAACTGTCGTTGCCGCCCAGGAAGACCTGATCGCCCTCGGTGACGACATAGCCGTCGGGGCTGATGCGGGCGTTCGTGGTCGCCTTGCGGCCGCAGTCGCAGATGGTTTTGATCTCGGTAATGGAGTCGGCCAGCTCAAACAGTCTCCGGCTGCCGGGGAAGAGCTTCGTCTGGAAATCCGTCCGCAGGCCGAAGCACAGAACGGGCAGGTTCTCGCGGTCGACAAGCTCCCGCAGCTGATCGATCTGCTGCCCGGTCAGGAACTGACATTCATCGACAATGATCACGTCCGCCCTGCCGTGCGCGGCGTATTGTTCGCGCAGGTCGCACTCCGGGCCGATCGCCTCGCACTGCGCCGTCAGGCCGATGCGCGAACGCAGCGTGAATTCTCCGTCGCGCCGGTCGGCGGCAGGCTTGATGAGCCAGACGCGCATCCCGCGCTCTTCGTAATTATATTTGGTAATGAGCGCCGTCGCCGTTTTGCTCGAGCCCATTGCGCCGTATTTAAAGTACAGCTTCGCCATATCCTCATCCCTTCTTTTATGGGGTATTAGTTATTATACCAAAACTTTTCCCCATTTGGAAGGGGCATTTTGCGTTTTTCGCCGGAATCGCTGCGGACGGCCTCCGCGCGCATTTATCATATTTTGCTTACAATTTATCATATTGTCTGTTTCTGCACGGAATCTGCGCTTTTGCCTTGCACTTTTTTCCGCCGCGTGCTATACTGCCAATGAAATTTCGGATACAGGAGGGCTTCATATGTCCATTCTTTTGACTGGCGGCGCCGGGTTCATCGGCAGCCACACCGCCGTTTCCCTGCTGAACGCGGGACAGGATATCGTCATTGTTGATAATCTGTACAACAGTTCTCCGAAGGTCATTGACCGCATCGAGCGCATCACCGGCAAGCGCCCGGTCTTCGTCGAGGCAGACTGCTGCGACAGGGCCGCGATGGACAGGCTTTTTTCCGACTACGACATCACCGGCGTCATCCACTTTGCCGGACTCAAGGCCGTCGGCGAATCCGTCGAAAAGCCGCTGCTCTATTACCGCAACAATCTGGACTCCACGCTGACCGTTCTGGAGGTCATGCGCGAGCATAACTGCCATCAGTTCGTCTTCTCGTCCTCGGCCACGGTCTACGGCGACCAGCCTGCGCCACTGTATGAGACGGCGCAGACCGGCGGCTGCTCCAATCCCTACGGCTGGACGAAGTTCATGATCGAGGAGATCCTGAAGGGTGCCTGCAGGGCCGATCCGGCGCTTTCCGTCGTGCTGCTCCGCTACTTTAACCCCATCGGCGCGCACGAATCCGGCCTGATCGGAGAAAACCCGAACGGCATTCCCAACAATCTGATGCCCTACATCACGCAGGTCGCCATCGGCCGCCGCGAAAGGCTGACCGTCTTCGGCGACGACTACGACACCCCGGACGGTACCGGCGTGCGCGATTATATCCATGTCGTCGATCTGGCCGAGGGCCATCTGTGCGCGATCCGCTATGCGCAGGCGCACACCGGCTGCGAGGTCTTCAACCTCGGCACCGGCCGCGGCGTCAGCGTGCTGGAAATGGTGCACACCTTCTCCGAGGTCAACAATGTTCCCGTCCCCTACGTCATCGGCCCGCGCCGCGCAGGCGATCTGGCCACGGTCTACGCAGACCCCGCCAAGGCAAAGCAGATCCTTGGCTGGGAGGCAAAGAAAACGCTTGCCGATATGTGCCGCGACAGCTGGCGCTGGCAGACCCGGAACCCGTCCGGATATTAAGCCCGGAGCTTTCGAAAAACACATAGAACCCTGCACCGGAACACCGGTTTTCAGATTTCGCCAGAAAACGGTTGCATTTTTGAAGAAAAGATGCTATGATATCAGCGCATCAAACAGGCAGGGTTCGTACATCGGTAGTACAGCGGCTTCCCAAGCCGCGGAGGCGGGTTCGACTCCCGTACCCTGCTCCATCAAGCTGCACCAAAAAGATATCAGCGCGAAAAACCCAGAAGTTTCAACTGTTTCACCCCTTAGGTACACAATGTGTCATGGGGGTACAGTCGGTACGGGAAAACGGAACGTAACTCATGAATTTGAGTTACGTTCCGTTTTTGCTGATTGAAACTGAATTATGTTAGCAGTTAGCCCTTAAGAGGGAGTGCAGGAAGGCATAAGAAAAAGAAATTCTGGTGTAAAAAACACTTATCAATAGCAGTAGAGTTCGATTTCCGTTAGACTCGGATCAGTTTGACCAGCGCTGTTTATAGAAGTATCTGGGCGTAAGGCTGATATGAGAATTCTGACCTTTTCGGATTCGATGGTATCAAATTTAAAAATATGTTCGTCGCCGATCGTTCCCTGAAATGTGAATACTGTTTCAAAAGCAGAGCCGTTCCATTTTTGCAGTGCAAATTCAGATATTCTGGCAGTCGCCCATTCTGGTACAATATTCTCCGAAAGAACAAGCGTGTTAACACGGGTCGGTGTACCTAAGTCAATTTCTACCCATGCAGGTAAAGTTGAATCGGAGGCCGCCCAGCGCGAAGATTCACTGGGATTACCATCGTTAATATCGCTTACAGGACACGCCGGATGACTGTTGCTTGCAGTAGCGGGCTTTGACAACGCGATATTGATTGGTTTGGAAACATTCCTGTAATATAGCTCCAGTTCGCGAATGCTCGGATCAGTGGCCTGGTTTCCGTTTTTTGTAGTGTCCGCGCGAAGCCCCGTAATAAGCAATCGAACGTTTTGTGCAGATATCGCTTCAAAAGAGAATGTATGGTTTTCTCCAACAATACCGTCATATGTAAATACGGTTCTATAATCATTCCCGTCCCATATCTGCAGGTCAAATGATGCAATACGCGCAGAAGCCCATTGGGGGACAATATTCTCCGTTAGAATTAACGTATCAAAGGTTTTCACAGTTCCCAAATCAATGTCGACCCATATGGGCAGCGTAGAATTTGCTGCGGCCCAGCGAGAAATCTGATCTTTACTCCCATCATTGATGGCGCTTGCCGGACATGCACTATGACTGTTATCAGATGTAGCAGGGCAGCCCAATGCCAGATTAAGATCATAATTCACAAAAGGATCAAGGTATACACCCCATTCCCGGATGCTGGGTTCTTTTGCTCTGCCGCCATGCAGTGTTGTGTCCGCTCGCAGTTCGGTAATCACAAGGCGAAGATTCGATGCAGTTGTTTCAGCAAATGAACAGGCGAAGTTACCAGAGTGTCCGTTCAGGGTATATTCTTCAATACGGATGCCCTCATGCTTGATGTCCAAGTCTTCGACTTTGGTTCCGTTAAGAACTTCGGTCCTAACCGCTTCTATCTCAGAAGATTGGTCGCTTTTTTCTGCGATTTCGTCAAACGATATGACCATAAACTCATATGCCGGATCTATCGAGTAAAGCAAGCCCCTCATTTTTGTGTAATACAAAGAGACTTCGTTTTCCGTAACCGTTCCATTTGCTCGCATGGCAGCCAGAACCGCATTTTTTTGATTGCTGAGAAAATAGTTGTAAAAATCACGGAACTCCAATTCTGAGGGACCATAGTAAATTGCAGTCGTATCTTTTGCGGAATTTCTGCTGGAAATATATTCTGTATACGCATTCTGAATTGCTTGGAATGAACTCTCTTGGGAAAGCATCTTTTCGGCAAGCAGCATCTGTAAATTCTGTTCATAGCATTTTGTGAGTGCCCGCTCCCGCGCATATTCAAGCGGTGTTTTTCCATCAAATTCCGTTTTCCAGAATGGACCATCAAAGTTTGTGACGCCGTATGTTGATGAATAATATGTATATGTTGCGTTTTTTTCCTGGTCAAAGAAAAATGATAGTTCGTCTTTTGTTATTTTCCTTCCACCGACTGTTAAAGAAAACTGATTGCTTCCGGAGAAAATAGCATAAATAACGATTGCGGCCAAACATAAAGCAATGACTGCGATCAGGATTCTTTGTTTGTGTGCTCCTGCCATAAAAACCTCCATTCTCTACGTATCATAATCGCCTGTTCATTCTCATTTTATCTTGAAAAACAAATAGATTCCATAGAACATTTTTTCAAAACGCTGAACAATTTTGACTTTATAAAAGCAGCAGAGAAGCGATTGGCCTCTCTGCTGCTTTTGCTGCTTATTGATTATTTTGCTCGATATATTCCTTTGGTGACACGCCGTAATATTCCTTGAAGCGGCGTGTAAAGTAAAATGGGTCGTCGATGCCGACCTCTGCTGCGATCTCCTTGATATACCGGTCGCTGCGCTGGAGCAAAATCTCGGCGGCGCGCTTCATCCGCAGCTCGTTCAGATAGCTGAAAATACTGACGCCCATGTCCTTTTTGAACACGCGGCACAGATAGCTGCGGTTCAGACACGTCGCGTCGGCCAGCGAGTCCAGCGTCATTTTCTCTGTATAGTTCGTGTGCAGATAGCGCAGCGCCTCCTGCACCTCCCGTTTGTGCGCCTCAAACGGCCGCCCCTTGCATTGGGAGAGGAGGGTCAGCGCGTCCGAAAAATGCTGCTCCAGCTCCCATATGCCTGCCGCCGCTTCTACTGCCTGCTGCTCCTTCAGGAACTGCTCCGGCACCTCCGCAGAAGAGACAGAGTATCGGATGGAATCCAGAATCCGCAGACAGGTTCGTTTCGCACAGGCAGGCTCCAGAAGCAGCTGCTGCCACCGCAGAAATTCCGTATGCGCAGCTGTCAGCGCGTCCTCTGTTTTTCCCGCGTGCAGTGCGTCGAGAATCCGGTTCAGAAGCGCCGCAATTTCGGCCTGTTGGAGTGAATGCGCAGGGCTGACTGCGTCCGCATGGATCACAGCCGCGTCGTTTCCGTGAAAGCGTAGCGCAAGCGCAGCGGCGCAGCGCGAAGACGCCTCCTTTGCGCAGGGCAGATCGCCGACGTTTGCGCAGAAGCAGATGACTGGCGCGGCGGAAAAGAACGTGGCAAGCTGCCGCTGAAGCAGGCGGAGCTGATTTTGCAGGCCCTCCGCGCCGCAGGCTGTGGAGGCCAGACACAAAAGCACATTGTGATGCAGGATCACAGGCTGGATGTGCATATCGCTCAGAGACGCGCGAAGCACGGATTCCATGTGCTGCAGCACGCGCCGCAGGCGGCCAGGCTTGATCGCGTCATCCTGAAAATACACGGTGAATACCAGAAACGGGGGCCGGAGCCCGGGCGGAAGGTCGGGGATATGGTCGTCCGCGGTCTGCAATTCCAGAAAAAATGTGCGCAGGCGGGATTGCAGCAACTCGCCCTGCTCCTGCGGCGGAAGCTGCTCCCCCCGTGTCCGGCGGACCGCGTTCAGGCTTGCCGCGAGCTTGTCCAGATGCTTCAGAAGCGTCTGCGCCGTCAGATCCAGCTTCAGAACGTAATCGGACGCTCCCTCCGTCAGCGCCTCGCGCACAAGCTCAAAATCTGAGTAATTGCTCAGGACGATGACCGGCGCCGGCAGCTGGCGGCGCTTGAGCTCCTTGATGAGCGTGATGCCGTCCATGACCGGCATTTTCAGGTCGGTCATGACAATATCCACGGGATGCGCCTGCAAATACTGCAGTGCCTCCTCGCCGTTGCGGGCTGAGGCGCAGATCTGATAGTCTGCTGCACCCTCCAGCATTCTCCGGATACCAAGCTGGAGAATGGGCTCGTCGTCAACCAGCAGAACCTGATACATCGTTCGATTCCTCCTTCCAGATGCGCTGCGGGAGCAGGATCCGGCAGCAGGTTCCCGTATTCGGGCTGCTTGTGACCTGCAGGCCGTAGCCCTTTCCATAATGCAGATGCAGCCGCTGATCCACGTTGGAAAGGCCGATCCCGGAAAACCGCTCCGCCGCCTTTTCCGCAGAGCCGCCCATGTCAAAGCCACAGCCGTTGTCGCGCAGGAGCAGCTCGATATCCGCGCCCTTGAACCGGCTCTCCACGGTAATGGTAATGCACCGGCCGTCTGCCGTTCCGTGTATGATGGCGTTCTCCGCCAGCGGCTGGAGCGTGAAGCGCGGGATCTCGCAGCCGAGCGTCTGCGGCTCGAGCCGGTATTCCACCTCGAACATTCCGGCGTAGCGGATTTTTTGCAGCGTGAAATAGTTCCTCAGGTTTTCGATCTCCGCCGAGATTGGGATCAGCTCCTGCTTTTTGACCAGCGAATGGCGCAGGAGCGAGGACAGCGAGGAAATTCCCTCCTCCAGCACCGGCACGTCGTTGAGCTGCGCGACGAACCGCAGGCTGCCCAGCGTATTGAACAGGAAATGCGGATTGATCTGATATTGCAGCATTTCCAGCTCCAGCTTCCGCTTCTGCCGCTGATCCGCGGCGTATTGGATGCCCAGCTGCTTCATCTCTGCGATCATATTGTCGATGGTGCGGGCCAGAAAGCCCAGCTCGTCCTTGCTCTGGTCGTCGATCGATTTATCCAGATCGGCGTCCGACGTGATGTTGCACATGGCAACCATATGGTTGATCGGCTGCATGATGCTGGAATATACGACCGTCGTGCAGAGCAGGCTCAGCACGATCAGCAGGACGCAGACCAGAATCAGGGAGCGGTTGATCTGCCGTGTTTCCTCCGTAAAATAGCTTTGCGGAATGGTAATGACGAGATAGCTGTTCAGCTCACGGTCATAAACGGAGATCGAAAGCGCCTGTACGCCGCCCGCGAGGATCGGCGCGGAGACGGTCTGACCGGCAGCGGCCTGTGCGGAGGCGCGGAGCTCAGCAAACGTGCCGCTGTCCAGATAGCCGGAGCCAAGCAGGGCTTTATCCTGCGAGGAGATGACCTGACCGGCTTCATTCAGAAGCATAACGTTGGAGCCTGCGCCGAACGAAACGTTGGCAAGCAGCGCGTCGCTGACAAAGCTCTCGTCGATGTAGGCCAGAATGTAGCCGATGGGCCGCTCGACGCTTCCGAATTTGTATATTTTTCTGCCCAGCACGATCTTGTCATAGTTGCGGAAGGTCCGGATATATTGCAGGGAATCATACCCGGCGGTTTCGTCGATCACGCGCAGCACCTCGGCGAAGCGCTCGCGCGAAATATCGTCGTAGCCGAGGTCGTACAGAATGTTGTGATCGCGGTCGACCACGCGGATATTCTTGAGATAGGTGGACTGGAACGGGATCATCCGCAGCGCGTCCGCGATCTCGTTCACGCTTTCGGCGTCGAGCGTGAACGCAGCCTCCTGCTGCGCGGACAGCGCGTTCTGCACTGCGTCCGTGACGGAAATGGTGTTCAGATAGCCGCGGAATTTGTTCAGCTCCGTGATGAAATTCTCATTCAGCAGATACGCGGACTGCTCCGCCGACTGCCGGAGCTTGCCGGACATGGCCCGCGCGTAGACGCCGGAGGCGTAAAGCCCGACGCAGAGCGCCGGCACCAGCGACAGCAGCAGGAACGAGGCAAGCAGGCGGTATCGGATGCGCACATGACGCAGTGTGCGCACAACAGAAAAACGTCGGGCCGCGGATTTTTTCATGGCAGTCCCCTCCATCCAATCTATTTCTAAAAAAGCACATCTTCGGCAAAAAGTCAATATCCTTCAGGCTTTTGTAAATTTTCTGTATGTTCGGTTCGCAGCTCGGCCGATATAATAAAACCATCAAAGGGTTCCAAGAACCTGAAAACAGATCAGGAGGTAACAATGAAAAAGATTCTTGCGATTTTGCTGGCTGCTCTGCTGCTCATCGGCGTATTTGCCGGATGCGCAAAGCAGGAGGCCAAGACTCCGGTTCAGCCGGAACAGTCCACCCCCGCTGAAACGACCCCCGAAGCCAAGACGGACGAGGCGCCCGTCGAGGAAACCCCGGCAGAGGCAAGTCCCGCCGACAGATTTGAAAATAAGGAACTGAACATCGCCATTTTCGAGGGCGGCTACGGCCCTGATTACTGGAACGAGATGGTCGCGCGCTTCGAAGCGGCCTACCCCGGCGTAAAGGTCAACATGCAGATCAGCCCGACCATCGGCGATATCATCCGTCCGCAGATCGTCTCCGGCGAGTATCCCGACTTTATCTCCATGAACGACAACGACCAGACCGGCGTTCTGCTTTCGCTCATCAAGGAAAACGCGCTGCTCGAGCTGACCGACTTCTTCGATGAGCCGGGTCTGGACGGCGGCACGCCGCTGAAGGAGCTTGTGCAGGACGGCATTCTGGAGACCTCCAAGTGCTCCCCCTATGGAGACGGCAAAATTTATCTCGCCCCGTTCAACTCCTCTCCGATGGGCCTTGTCTACAACAAGACGCTCTTTGCCGAAAAGGGCTGGGAGCTGCCGGAAACCTGGGACGACTTCTTCGCGCTGGGCGATCTGGCCAAGGCGGAAGGCATCGCGCTGTTCACCTATCAGGGCATTTACCCCGGCTACATTGAATCCGTCCTCTGGCCGGCAATCGGCTCCGCCGCCGGTCTGGATACGCTCAAGGATATCCAGAACTATGTGGAAGGCTCCTTCTCCAAGCCCGAGGTGCTGGAGGTTCTCAAGAACATCCAGAAGATCTCCACGGACGGCTATCTGATGGAAGGCACCGTCGCGCTGAACCACACGCAGTCGCAGACGGACATGATGATGAACAAGGCGCTGTTTATCCCGAACGGCAACTGGATGGAAAACGAAATGAAGGACGCGCCCCGCGCCGACGGCTTTGAGTTCGGCCTGTGGCACGCACCGGTTCTGAACAAGGGCGACCAGCCCTACGTCATGACCAGCGTGGAGCAGTTCTCGATCCCCGCCGCAGCGAAGAACCCCGAGCTGGCGAAGGAATTCCTCCGCTTCCTCTACACAGAGGATTCCGTCAAGCTGTTTGCGGAAAAGTCCGGCGGCATCTACGCGCTGAAGGCCGCGACCGAATGGGCCAAGGAGTACCTCACCTCCGGCGTTTACAACATGAACGCGGTCTATGAGCATGGCAAGAGCATGGTGTTCGGCTTTGCCGCGCTGCCCGAGGGCACGAAGGTTTCCGTCAGCGATATGGTCTTCAATCCGCTGTCCGATGTGATGAACGGCACCATGACGCCTGAGCAGTGGGCTGCCGGTGTGGAAGAAGCCATCGCCGAGGTCAACGCAGCCAGATAAAAGAAGATCCTCCGTTATCACCGGCCCCGCTGAGTCTGGGTTCAGCCTCAGCGGGGCCCTTTTCAGAAAGAGGTGTATTATATGCCGAAAAAAATGCGGAAGGCCGCGCGCAGGCGGCGGAATCCGGCCGGCTTTATCTGCGTCTGCGTACTTCCGGCGCTGATCCTGACGCTGTTTTTTACGATCCTCCCGACGATCCGCGCCTGCCTGCTGTCGTTTACGAACGCCACCGCGCTCAGCCTGAACCCCAAATTCTGTGCACTGGAAAACTATACGTATATGTTCCGCGACAAGTCGTTTCTGCAGGCGCTCGGAAATACGTTCAAGCTGCTGGCCGTTGTGCCGGTCGTGACGATCGCGCTTGCGCTGATTCTGGCATTTGTCATCCACCAGTCCAAGCTGCCCGAGCGCGGCCTTTACCGGACAGTGCTCTACTTTCCCAATCTGGTTTCCATGACGGTCGTGGGAATTATCTGGTCGTTCGTCTTCCACCCGACGATGGGCCTGCTGACCTCGCTGATGAAGAAGATCGGTCTCGGACAATTTGTTCTGCCGTGGGCAGGCAATTCCAGAACGGCGCTCTGGTGCATTGCCATCGCGCTCGTATGGCAGGCCACGGGCTATTATATGATCATGCACATCGCGGCCATGGACGGCATTTCGCCGGAGATCTATGAGGCCGCCACGCTGGACGGCGCGTCCAGCACCCGGAAATTCATCAGCATCACCATTCCCCTGATGAAAAACATCATCGGCATCACGTTCGTTCTGGCCATGTCCGGCACGCTCGTGCTGAGCTTTGTGCTCTCGCAGGTCATGACCGGCGGCGGGCCGAACGGCGCGTCGACGGTTCTACTGAAATATATGTATGAGCAGGGCTTTGTAAACGGCAACTTCGGCTACGCAATGGCGATCTCCGTGTTCTCCCTTGCGATCTCCATTGTTCTTTCCCTGATCTCCCGCAGACTTTCCGGCTCCGAGGAGGTAAATGTATGACAAGCAACGAACAGGGCCTTTTAAAAACGGCGGCATGGAAATGGATCACGCGGCTTCTTCTGATCGCGATCTCCGTTACGATGCTCTTTCCACTGCTCTGGAACCTCTATTCCTCCTTCAAAACCAATACGGAATTCCTCGCGGACGCGTGTACGCTGCCCTCCCATCTGGAATGGGATAATTATGTGCGCGCATTTGAAAAATCGCATCTGCTGGACAATATCTGGAACTCGCTGTTTGTCGTCGGCGTCAGCGTGGTTGTGCTCGTGCTGTGCGTGATCCCGTGCTCCTACTGTTTGGCACGGTACCGCTTTTTCGGCTCCAAGCAGATCCTCGGGATGTATATGGCGGCGATTTTCATTCAGGCGACCTATATCATGATCCCGCTGTTTCTGCAGATGAAGGATCTGCATCTGCTTAACAACCGGCTGGCTCTTGGCGTTTTGTACGCGACGATGCAGTTCCCGTTTGCAATTTTTCTCCTTTCCGGCTTTATGAGCTCCATTCCAAAGGATTATGAGGAGGCCGCCATGATCGACGGCTGCGGGAATTTCGGCGTTCTTCGCAATGTGATCGTTCCGATGGCAAAGCCCGGCATTGTGACGGTCTGCATGATCACGGCAATGAGCGCGTGGAACGAATTCCCTGTTGCGCTCATCATGCTGACGGATGAGACGAAGAAGACCATGCCTATCGGCCTCGCAACGCTCTATGAGCAGCAGCGCTACGCGACCGACTGGGGCGCGCTGTTCGCGGCGCTGATCCTGGCGCTGATCCCGACGATTCTGCTGTTTCTCATCGGGCAGAAGCAGCTGCTCCGCGGGACGAACATCGGCGGCATCAAGGGCTGAGACGCAGGGAGGATCCATATGTATCAGGCCATTCACTATGACGACCACGGCCCGATGACCGATCCGTGCCGCTATCTGCGGCGACACGATCTGGTCTATCGCCGCCCGGCGCTTCGGCCCTATGACGGCGTGCCGGTCGGAACCGGCGACGCGGGCGGGCTTCTGTACCAGACCGCCTACGGTTTGGAGTTGACGGTCAACCACGCCGACGCGCTGGATTACGCGCCGGACGGGGCCATGCAGGCATGGGCATGGGAGGCGGAGGAGCGCCAGACCGCGCCGGTCTCCTGCGGACACCTGAGCATCCGCTCTACGCTTCCAATTTTCGACTGGGTCTATCTCGAAGCGTTTGAGCAGCGGCTGATCCTGTCGACCGCCTCCATCGAGGGCCGCGCGAAAACGCCGTTTGCCGAAGCAAGCTGGAAGCTGTATGCGCCGCGTGAGCCGGATGTTCTGGTTCTGGAGCTGGAGATTGAGCAGACCGAGGAGGCTGCACTGGAAATTCAGATCGATAAATGGCCCAGTCCAAGCTTCTTCCACCACTATGAGCAGATTCTGGATATCCACGATAAAAACCTGTACTGCGTCCGTGCGGAGGCCAATCGGGACGCGCTGCTCGTCACGCAGGCACTTCGCCGCTGCCGCACGGCGCTGGCCGTATCCTGCGGCGGGGAGCCGGAGCAGCTGAACAGTCACGCGGTATGCTGCCGCTTTCCAAAGCAGAAGCGTCACCGCCTGACCTTATATCTGGCGGCACGGGCGAGCGCGGAGGCATCTGTGCGGGAAAATACGCTGGCCGCGCTGACAGCGGCAAAGGACGCGCCGTCTTTATGGCAGACGCATTGCCGGTATTGGCAGGATTTCTGGAGCCGCAGCTTTCTCCATCTGCAGGAGAACGACTATTTGGAAAACCTCTGCTATCTGCACCTGTACCAGATGGGCTGCGGAAACCTCGGAAAAAATCCTCTGACGTTTGCCGGGCTCTGGGGCTGGTTCCGCGACGCGCGGAACTGGGGCCATTTCTACCATTGGAACCACCAGCAGAATTACTGGGGCCTGTACGCCGTCGGACACGGCGAACTGTGTGAAAACTATCTGGATTACCGGTTCCGCATGCTCCCGCACGCGATTGCCGACGCGAAGCGGCTTTTTGGCGTGGAGGGTGCGTTTTACTCCGACATTTCCAACCTGAACGGCTTTCAGGCGATCGAACCGGATACTGTCCGCAACCTCAGCGTCGGCGCGCAGATCGCGCTGGATTTCTATCGCCGCGTCCGCTATCAGCCGGACGAGGTCTTCCTGCGTGAACGTGCGCTGCCCGTCATGACGGCGTGCGCGGAATTTTATCAGAATCTACTGGAGCTTCGCGGCGGTGTTTTGCAGCTTCGCGGCGGCTCGACTGCCTTTGAAAGCTATTGGAATCTCGAACAGAATCTTGTCGATCAGGTGCTGCTGCGCGCGCTATTCCATGCGCTGCTGACGCTCAACGACGCATATGCGCTTGATCTGGATGCGGCGGGCTATCAGGCTGTACTGGATCGCCTGCCGCCGCTGCAAACGGAGACTGTGCTGCATAATGGTGAGGCGCTTGAAATTTTCTGCGTCGGACAGACGTGGAGCCACGCGCCCGTACAGTATGCGCAGGGCGAGTATCCGCTCTCGCCGTTTCCCGCCGCGCTGCTTGCTCCCGTCTGGCCGTCCGGCTGGATCGGTCTGGACGACGCAGGCAGCCGCCTGTTTGCGATCATGCGAAATACGGCGCGCGTCGTATTTGACCGTGATGTCTATCAGATCGGGAAGCTCGGCTGCTGCGGGCACACGCCTTCGCCGGAGACGGCGGCGCGCCTCGGTATGCGTGAGGACGCAGAGCGGATTTTGCACCACTTCATTTCGTCCTATCAGCTGTTCCCAAACAGTCTGATGCACTTTGCCGATATCACGCAGGCGCAGCAGTGGTCGGCCGTCGACCGCCCGCAGATTCTACCGCGGGAGATCACCGCGACCCAGTGGGAGCAGATGCACGAAAAAGCCTTCGGAAACCGGACACAGATCCCCTCGGAGTGGTTCCTGCACTGCTATTTTGAAGCGGCAGCGAATCTGTTCGCGGGAACGCTGGAGCTGCTGCTGCAGTCCCGCGGCGGCGTGATCTATGTGTTCCCCGCGCTTGCGGAAGCGCGCACCGCCATGTTTACGCTCTGGGTGGAGGATGGCTTCCGCGTGACCAGCGAGTGCGCAAACGGCGATATCCGCTACATCGCTGTGGAGAGCACGCGCGGCGGGCTGTGCCGCGTGTGCCTGCCGTGGACTGCGTCGGTCTGCATCCGGACGGGACATACGGAGGCTGCGTTTACACTGGATGGGAAGATCCTCTCGTTTGAGACTGCTCCGGATACGCGCTATCTGATCTTTCGCAGGGAATTCCCACCGGAGAACTATTATCACAATCCGTTTCCCTATCACATCAATGAAGGTAAAAAGACCTTTGACCGCGCTTCGCTTGGCCTTTCGGCCTATTATTGACCGCATATGAAGCATGATATCTGTCTGAACGGGCCGATTCCCTCGTGGGACGAGGGGCTTCCACTCGGGAACGGCGGCATGGGCTGCCTGATCTGGGGGCCGCTGCACGCGCTGCGGTTTTCCATGGACCTGGCGGGACTGTGGGATCTGACGCCTGCGCTGCAGACAAAGCGGCCTGATTTCACGTATCAGACGATGTGCCGGTTGGTGCGGCAGCAGAGCTGGGCGGAGCTTCAGGCGCTGTTTGACGCGCCGTATGCCTGCGCAGCGCCGACAAAGCTGCCCGTCGGGGCGTTTGAGCTGGCTGGGCTGCCGGAGCAGGCATATTCCGCGCGGCTTTCCCTGCAGGACGCGACAGCGGAGCTGCAAAGCGGCGCGCACCGGCTGCGCGTCTGGCTTGCCGCGACCACGCCGCTGCTGGTCGTGGAGCTGGAAACGACGCTGCCGGTACGCTTCGTGCCGAAGCCGCCGCCGTATGCCGGTGCATCGGAAGGCCCTGCCGACCCGCTGTGCCGTCCGCTTTCCGCGCTTGGCTATCCGCCGCCGGAGCGGATCGACCAAGATGGGGTGCAGGGCTTTACGCAAAAAATATCCGGCGGGAGATATTACGCGCTGCTCAGCCGCAGCACAGTCCGGAACGGACGAAAGCGCCTGCTTATCACGGTACAGACGGCTTCCTCCGCGCAGGGCGCACGCACGGCCTGCGAAGCGCTTCTGATGCAGTCTGCTGCCTCGCTTGCACGGCTGCGCCGCGCGCATCTGGCGTGGTGGTGCGCATTCTGGGCGCAGAGCGCCATCATGCTTCCGGACGACGCGCTGGAGCAGCTCTGGTACCGCGGCACGTATTTTTTGGGCGCGGGTTCGCGCCCAGGGCATGCGCCGATGCCGCTTCAGGGCGTCTGGACTGCGGATCAAAGCGCTCTGCCGCCATGGAAGGGCGATTATCACAACGATCTGAATTCACAGTTTACCTATGCTGCTTACCTGACCTCCAACCATCTGCCGCAGGGCGAGGCGTTTCTGGAGCATTTGTGGACGCTGCTTCCGGCGGCGAAGCGCTTCGCCGCGGACTTCTATCAGACGGACGGCATGTGCTATCCGGGCGTCATGGCGCTGGACGGAAGCCCGCTTGGCGGCTGGCCGATGTATTCGCTGTCCCCGACCAATTCCATCTGGCTGTGCCGGCTTTTCTACGAGCATTATCGGATCACCGGAGATCCGGAATTTTTACGCGGGCGCGTGTGGCCGCTGTATCTGGAATGTGAGCGCTGCATCTGCGGCTTGCTCTGTGAGACGGCGGACGGAACGCTGGCGCTGCCGCTGTCATCCTCGCCGGAGATCTATGACGATTCGCCGCGTGCATGGCTGACACCAAACAGCAGCTATGATCTGGCGCTGCTACGGGATCTGTATGAACGGCTGATCGAGCTGTCCGTACTGCTCGGCGAGCCGCAGACCGTCTGGCGCAGCCAGTTGAACAGGCTCCCGCAGCTGCCTGCAGAGGAAAACGGCGCGCTCATGTACGCGAAGGACGCATTTGTCCGTGAAAGCCACCGCCATTTTTCGCATGCGCTGGCGATCTATCCGCTCCGGCAGATCAGCGGGAAAACGCCGCAGGAAAAGGCGTGCATAGACCGCACCATCGCGCAGCTGGAATCGCTCGGAACGAGCCAGTGGGTCGGCTTTTCGTTCGTGTGGTTCGCGCTGCTGAAGATCGTGCAGCGAGATGCGGAGGGAGCTGTCCAAGCGCTGCGGCAATTTTATCATGCGTTTCTCAGCCCGAACGGATTTCATCTGAACGGCGATTTCCGGAAAACTGGCCTGAGCGAGTTTCAGTACCGGCCGTTTACGCTGGAAGCAAACTGTCTCTCCGTACAGGCAGTCAACGAAATGCTGCTGTACAGTCAAAACGGAGAGATCGAGATCTTCCCGGTGATTCCTGCGGACTGGCGCACGTGTGCCTTTCGCGGTCTGCGCGTGGAAAACGGCCTGATCGTATCCGCAGAGCTGACAGCCACAGGCTGTGTCACGCTCCGACTGCACGCCAAACGAGCCGGAAGCTGGTATCTGAAAAATACAAATCAAACGCTTCGCCTTGAAAAAGGAGAAAGGAGGATCTGCCGATGGACGATCAAACCCGACATACAAGACCCCTGACCGGCCGCGTGACGATCCCGACGGATATGGACGTGGTGCCGCAGACGCTAGAGATCATGAAGCGCTGGGGCGCGGATGCCATCCGCGACTGCGACGGCACGGATTTTCCGCAGCAGCTGCGCGATACGGGCGCAAAGGTCTACGCCACCTATTACACGACCCGCAAGGATAACGACTGGGCCAGGGCGCACCCCGAGGAGGTGCAGCAGTGCTACATCATGACGGGCTTTTACACCGCACAGAATGGCCCTCTGGCCATTCCGCTCATGAAGGGCATCAGCCCGGAGCTGATGCAGGTCAACACGCGCGACGATATCCGCCGCTGGTGGGAGGTCGTCGACCGCAGCACGGGAAAGCCGATTCCGCCGGAGGCATGGCGCTATGACGCGGAAAGCGGCTGTGTCATCCTTGACGCGCCGGAGGCGTATCACGAATACACGGTGAGCTTTCTCGCGTACCTCATCTGGGATCCGGTGCATATGTACAACGCCGTGACGAACGGCTGGAAGGACTTTGAGCACCAGATCACCTTCGACGTGCGCCAGCCGAAAACGCACGCCTTTACCATGGAGCGCCTGCGGCGCTTCATCCGGGAGCACGACTATGTGGATGTTCTGCGCTTCACAACGTTCTTCCACCAGTTTACGCTCGTCTTTGACGAGCTCTGCCGGGAAAAATACGTCGACTGGTACGGCTATTCCGCGTCCGTCTCGCCGTATATTCTCGGGCAGTTTGAAAAAGAGGTCGGATACAGATTCCGGCCCGAGTATATCATCGATCAGGGCTATTACAACAACCAGTACCGCGTGCCAAGCAAAGAATACAAGGATTTTCAGGCGTTCCAGCGCCGCGAGGTCGCGAAGCTCGCCAAGGAGATGGTGGACATCACGCACGAGCTGGGCAAGGAGGCCATGATGTTCCTCGGCGATCACTGGATCGGCACGGAGCCGTTCATGCCGGAGTTCGCGAGCATCGGCCTTGACAGCGTGGTCGGCTCCGTCGGCAACGGCTCGACGCTCCGCCTGATCGCCGACATTCCCGGCGTGCGCTATACCGAGGGCCGCTTTCTACCGTATTTCTTCCCGGATACGTTCCATCCGGGCGGCGACCCTGTGCGCGAGGCGAAGGAAAACTGGGTCACGGCGCGGCGCGCCATCCTCCGAAAGCCCATCGACCGCATCGGCTACGGCGGCTATCTGAAGCTGGCGTGCCGGTTCCCGGACTTCATCGACTACGTCGAAAGCGTCTGTCATGAGTTCCGAGAGCTGTATAAGAACGTAAAGGGCACGACGCCGTACTGCTTCAAGACCGTGGCCGTTCTGAACTGCTGGGGAAAGATGCGCGCATGGGGCTGCCATATGGTACATCACGCGCTCTATCAGAAGCAGAATTATTCCTATGCGGGTGTCATTGAGGCGCTTTCCGGCGCGGCGTTCGACGTGCGGTTCCTCAGCTTCGACGATTTGAAGGAGAACCCCGACGCACTGCACGGTGTGGACGTGCTGCTCAACATCGGCGACGGCGACACGGCGCACACCGGCGGCACAGCATGGGAGGACGCGGACGTTTCTGCGGCCATCCGCCGCTTCGTCGCCGAGGGCGGCGGCCTGATCGGTATCGGCGAGCCGTCCGGCCACCAGTATCAGGGACACTATCTCCAGCTGGCTTCGGTGCTCGGCGTGGAGAAGGAGACGGGCTTCACGCTCGGCTATGACAAGTATAACTGGGACGAACATCCGAACCATTTCATTCTGGCCGACTGCGCAGGCGAGGTGAACTTCGGCGAGGGCAAAAAGAACATCTATGCGCTGGACGGCACGGAAATTCTCGTGCAGCGTGAAAAAGAGGTGCAGATGGCCGTACACGAATACGGCAAGGGGCGCGCAGTCTACCTGTCCGGCCTGCCGTACAGCTTTGAAAACGCAAGACTCTTGCACCGCGCAATTTTGTGGAGCAGCCATGCCGAGTCGATGCTGCATACGTGGTTCTCGGAAAATTACTGTGTCGAGGTGCACGCCTACCCGCAGAACGGAAAATACTGCGTGGTGAACAACACCTACGAGCCGCAGACGACGGAGGTGCATACCACAGACGGCAGGCATCTCCCGCTGTCCCTTGCGGCAAACGAGATCCGCTGGTTTGAGATCTGAGCAAGTAAAACGCAAAAATGCCCTGCCCTAAATTTGTTCCGTGTAGGGTCTGGATGCAATATTCAGATATAAAATCCCCTGCGCAAATCATTAGCGTGGGGGATTTTATATATTGACATTACCGTTTCAGCCACTGTGCAAATTCCCCCTGTGAGATTTCCCCTGCCTCACACTTCTCCTTTTCCTTCTGCGCTTCCTTGCTCCAAGCCGAGAACGCTTCCTGAGAGATTTTGCCCGCACGGATCCATGCGAAGCGGCGTTTATACTCGCGGCGGTAGATTTTCAGCAGCTCGTCCTGCGCGTGGCTTTGCAGATACTGCCGCATTGCACCGACTTCCTTGCAGGTGCGACCACGGCTGTCGAACACGCGGCTGCAATATTCCGTGCTGCCGTGAACAGTGAGGGCAAAATACCTGCCGCAGTTTTTGCAAGTGCGCATCATGATCTTTTCTTGGACGCACTTGCGCAGCGAAAAATCGATCAGATCGTACATGCTTTGCGGATACAAGACCTCCGCAAACTGCTTCTCATCTACAAACTCGAACGAAATCTTCATTGGCTGGAAGTCAAATTTCTGCAAAGATGGAGCCTGCTCATACGCCTGCACTCGAATAGAAAAGTCCATGTCGGTGATACTTGCGTCCAGAACTGTTTGGAACAGGCGCAAAATTTGCTGCTGCATGGTCGCAAGGTTGCTTGGGACGTGCGCCAGTTCTTTGTGCGGCAACAGCTTCGTCGGATTTTTGCAATCCGGCGTCGCCTGCTTCAGTTGGTTGCTCCAATCCAGCCACAGGTAGAAAAAATACGGATGCTCGTCCTTGAAATCATCCAGAAGTTCTTGTACTGGCTTCAGGCACTTTGTGTCCCGTGTCTGGTAAAACTTTATCAACGAGCGCTCCGCTTCATGGAAACGCGGTTCCCATTGATTCGCGTCATAATATACGAACGACAGCAGACTGTCCGGAAACGGGCGGTCTGCTATTTTTGCGACATACTCGGCGTTGCCTTCTTTGCACTCCAATGTTTCTGCACTGTCCAGAAGATAAAATTTGCACTGAAAATCAGACATGACTGCACCTCAAAATAGATTTATAGAAATTTATATTATAAATTAGTCTTGACAATAGTTTGGGATTATGTTAGTCTAAAAATAGAAAACAAATCTATTGACTAATTATAAGTCTAAATCATGCAGCACAGAATGTCAATAGCAAACGGAAAGGAAGTGAAAAAATGACCAAACTGGAAACCATCAACGCAGAAGATCTGCAAAATCGGACGTATGAACCAACGCCGTTTCTTGTCGACGAACTCATTCCGGAAGGCTTGCATATCCTCGCGGGTGCGCTGAAAATCGGCAAATCGTGGCTGGCATTATGGCTCTGCTTGTGCATTTCGCAGGGGCAGCCGCTCTGGAATTTCGCAACAACGCAGGGCGAAGCGCTGTATCTCAGCCTCGAAGATTCGTTTCAACGCATCCAGACACGGCTCTTCGATCTGACGGAAGATGCGCCGCCGACGCTGCATTTTGCGATCATGGCCGACACGCTCAAGCACGGGTTGGAGCAGCAGATCGAGCAGTTTTTGACGGAGCATCCAGCAACAAGATTGGTTGTGATCGACACGTTGCAGCGTGTTCGGAGCGCGGGCAGTGACAGCAATCTGTACGCAAATGACTATCAGGACATCGGGCTTCTGAAAAAAACTTGCGGACAAGCGGCACATTGCAATTTTGTTGATCCACCACCTGCGCAAACTCCACAACGATGATCCGATGAACATGATCTCCGGTTCGACGGGATTAAGCGGCGCGGCAGATTCGACGTTTGTACTCCAGAAAAACTCCCGTCTTGCCAACGTTGCGTCCTTGCACTGCACTGGGCGCGACATTCCGGATCGCACGTTAAAACTCGAATTTGGCGAGGAAGATCACGTCTGGAAACTGCTTGAGGACAGCAAAACTTGCAGCACGACTTCTAAGATTTCGACGCTTCAACTCACAAAACCTCTCTCTGAATTGCTCCGTGCCGATCCTGAATATCTCGGTTCACCATCGGCACTGTCCGCAAAGATCGGCCCTGACGGTACACTAGGAATCACGCCGAAAAAGGTCACCCGGCTGGTGCGGGAAAGCGTTGCGGCTCTAAGGGAAAACGGGATTCTGGCAGATACCTACCGTAGCAACGGCAAACGGTGGATTTCCCTCAAACGTGCCGATAGTGCCGATTTTCCGCCTGTGAAAATAATCGGCACGATCGACCCTGCGGGTGTGGCGAGCACCCGCAGCGCGCCGTGAGGCGCGTGTCGCCGCCGTGTGCGGCTTTGTGCCCCAGCTGCGGGTGTGTGCGCAGCAGCGGTGCAAAAGCCAACGTTGCGCCGACGTGCGCAAAAAACACAAAATCGCAATCCAGCAACGCGATTGCGATTTTGAGAGGAGGCGCAGCGGAATGGACGAGACCTGCCGCTTGCGGCGGGGCGAGGGATATGGAGCTTGTGCCGACGAAGGAGCCAGCATCGCATTTGGCTAGTCGCCGGTGTCCCGGCTGCCCGCCAAATGCTGTTTGCGGGCAGCAGCCCACACCCACTTCAATAGAAACAGAGGAAACATGAAAAAAGACAAACAATTCAGTATTCGAATTTCAACACAGGATTTGGAAACGATACGCGGGAAAGCAGCACAAGCCCATATGAGCCAGAGCGACTATCTCCGTAACGGAGGGGGTGGATACCTTCTGCGAGGAAGACGATCTTATGATCGGCGTCCGCGGCTTGATGAATGATTATTACGCAAAGGATATCGGAAAGAAAATCCGCGCAGGTTACCGTCAGAAGCAGAAAGAAGGGCTGGTGATCACGCCACCCTTCGGATACTGGAAAGATCGAAATACGAATCAGGTTGTGGTGCAGCCGGAAGCGGCGGAGACGGTACAGCTTATCTACGCTCTGTATTTGCAGGGATGCGGGCAGAAAGAAATCGCCCGGCGGCTCAACGCTGTGGGGCGAAAAACACCGGCGCAGCTCCGGGCTGAACGGTGCGGCAGAGAAGTCCGGCATACGCACAAAACCCGTGATGGGCAGTTCCTATGGACATATGCCAGTGTGAAAAACATTCTGATGGAAGAAGCGTACACCGGCGTGCTGAACAACCACCGCAGAGAATACAACAACGGTAAGACCAAGCATATAAACAAAGCCGACTGGTATCGTCATGAGGATTCTTTCCCGTAATCATCGGAAAACAGGAATGGGAGCAGGTGCAGCGCTTACTCAAACAGCAGTCCCGCCCCGCAAACGGCAATCAGGCCAAGCACCGCTATGCGGGACTGCTGACCTGCCGTGAATGCGGGAATGCGTTCATTCCTATGATCCGTTGCTGGAATGGCAAGAGTCGTGTGGAATATGTGTGCCGTGGATACCACCGGAATGGAAAAACCTATTGTGCTTCCCACCGTATCCATGAGGAGGTACTGGATGCCAAGGTGCAGGCGTGTGCCGAAACTGTGCGAGAGCAGTGTGTCGAGGAAGTAGAGAAGCTGGCACAGCTGCAAAAAATGTGGGCGTTGAGGAAACCAATCCTCGACGCCCACATTTTGTCGTTACAGGGGAGAATACAGGGACTGGAGCAGGAGATAGATGAGATTGTGATGAAAAAGTTATCAAACGAACAGTTCCATAGCTATCCTGCTAATTGGGTAATTTTCAAAAAATGAGAAAAATAGATAACCCAATGATTGTAAAATCTGTTTTTGATACTAATGTAATTAATATGAGATATTTTGTATAGAACCGAACTGCTTGATAAAATTGATGTAGGATTCTTGGTTGCGGTACTCATTCAGTAAACTTGCATAACCTGTATCATAATATGGCGGCGGAAACAAGCTTTGCACTGACATTAATCCAGTTTGCCCAATCCACTTTAGCCCGTCAAGAACAGATATCTTCGCGACAGCGATTACCATATCTGAATAATCCGTAAATAATGAATGTGCCCCTTTCTTTTTTACCATGAGCGCATGTTGGGCATGTGGTCTCAAAAAATATGAGGGGATGGCTTTTCTCAGATCGACCACGACAGAAGAAGAACCCTCGTATAGACCAGGTTGCGTTTGAGATTCTTTCGTTGCATCACAACCGACTAAAAAGACATAGGCAGATTCATTTGCATCGTTTTCATAAATATGTATATACTCGCGATTGTCTATTATAGTTGAAGTTGTTTTATGAAGCGCAAACCATAATGCAACCCACACATTATCAACAATATCTAACCAATATGTTTTTATACCGTAGTGCTGTAACAAAGGCTCCATAATATCCGGATCACGGTCACAGAAACTCTTTGTACGTTTAAGACTAAGTGCAATGTGGTGTTTATAATCGCCAATACGCTTCTCATAATTAAGTGGTTCTGAAATTCTGTTTTACGATTTCTATTTCCTCTCAATGCAGATGGCGTTAATGATCCGTTATAAAGTGATGTTTGCCCACGCAAATACACATTTCCGGACTCTCTATTCAAATACTTTCCAAAGCCTATAAACTGTGTAAGTGAATGAAACGAATGTATTTCATATACAGGAATATTTCCGGAAGGTGATGTGAGACATTCTACGCCAACAGGATCAGGTGTCTTTTTATCAAAATCAGTTAATCTAATCATTATTTAGTGTCACCTCCTTTTTTAGCATATCGCACGAATACAAGGAAAGCAATCCTGAATACATTGGAAAAAGGCTCATTTTCGACATTTTTCGAAAATGAGCCTTTTTCTGGTACGGGTAGTGGGGGTCGAACCCACACGCCTTGCGGCACAGGAACCTAAGGGTGACGTCACCTTGGTGAAAGAAAAAATACAGAAATATGTTGGCGGAGTGAAATGTATTTTGTCTACAGAGATTCAAGTGCAGTCTGATAAACTGCCGGTCAGGCATACATTTGTTCGCTCCCAAATCTGTAAAACGAGCCGAAAATCCACCAAATAAGCGGCAAACACGTCTGAATAGGCAGAGCCGATTGAACAATATGTCGGATCCGATTATAATGAATTTGCACAATATCAAAAATTGCTTATCTATGATGAGGTAATTCATGAAAATCCACGATGTTATACATGGCTTTGCCATACGAGCTGTTCATGAGCTTTCGGAAATTCGCGGTAAACTTTGGGAAATGGAACATGTAAAGAGCGGGGCAAAATTGGTTTGGCTGGACCGCAAGGATGAAAACAAGACATTTTCCATCACCTTCCGCACATTGCCATCGGATGATACCGGAGTATTCCACATATTGGAGCACTCGTTGCTCTGCGGTTCGCAACACTACCCGGTGAAGGAACCTTTCGTAGAACTGATGAAAAGCTCCATGCACACCTTCCTCAATGCCATGACATTTCCCGATAAGACGGTGTATCCTGTTTCCAGCCGCAATGACAAGGATTTTATGAACTTACTGCGGGTATATATGGATGCAGTACTGCACCCTGCAATTTATTCCCACCCGGAGATATTTTTCCAGGAGGGCTGGCACTACGAATTGGATAAAGACGGAAGCATCGTTTATAAGGGTGTGGTGCTCAACGAGATGAAAGGCGTTTTCGCCTCGCCTAATGCCATTGTGCAAAAGGAAATATCCCGCCTGCTATTCCCGGACACTTCCTATCGCTACGTCTCCGGTGGAGATCCTATCCATATCCCGGAACTGACCTATGAGCAATTTATAGAGCATCATCGTCGTTTCTATCGTCCTGATAACGCCTATATCATTCTGGATGGCAGCGTAGATCTGGAACTTGTGCTAAACGTGCTAGATACGGAATATCTTTCTGCCTATGATAGAGAAAATACGCAGCTTTCCATTCCTATGCAGCGTCCAATCAAGAGCGTTCCGAAAAAGGCTTATTACGAACTTCCACCTGATGAACCGGTAGTTGGCCGCGCACGGCTAATTTGGGGCAATGTTCTGGGCGATTTCCGCAATAGAGAAGCACAGATGGCATTGCGCGCTCTGGCGGATACGTTGTGCGGCAGCAATCAGTCCCCTCTGAAAAGGGCTCTCCTATCCGCCAAACTTGCGCAGGATGTCCGCATCAGCCTGATGGATGGTATCCAACAGCCCGTTGCCATTCTGGAAGTCAGAAATATGGATGAAAGCTGTATAGCTGCAGTAGAAAACACAGTTCAATCTGAACTGAAACGGCTTTGTCATGAAGGGTTGGATCACGAGCAGCTTGCTGCCGTCCTTGCCAACTATGAGTTCCAGATGCGGGAGCGGGACTACGGCAGCATGCCCCAAGGGCTCGGTTTCAGTATGGATATTCTGGACAGCTGGCTCTACGGCGGAAACCCGGCAGCCAATCTGGAAACTGGAAAACTGTTCACCTCTCTGAACCGGAAGCTAGAGGAAGGCTGGTTTGAACGGCTGCTTGGGCAGATATTTATGGATAATCCCCACAACTGCCAGGTGCTGCTGCTGCCTTCCGCCACTTTGGCTAATGAGAAGCGGGACGCTGAGACGGAGCGGCTGCGCGCAGTCAAGAAAAGTTGGGGCGTGGAGGATATTTCTGGTCTTCAAAAGCGTCAGGCAGCGCTCATTGCATGGCAATCCGCAGCAGATACACCTGAGGCGCTTGCGGCGCTCCCAGCTCTGCAGCTTTCTGACATTGCGGTACAGCCGGAACGTATCCCCCTTGAAGAACGAACTCTGGCGGGGCGCTGCCTGCTGCGCCATGACATTTCTACCGGCAGGATCAGCTATGTCAATCTGTATTTTGACGTCAGTGATTTTTCTCAGGAGATGCTGCCTGACGTCTCGTTTCTCTGCCGTTTACTGGGGAACATGGACACGGAAATCCACGGCAACTTACAACTGCAAAGGCTGTGCCGTCTGAATATAGGCAGGATAAATTTCTCTGTGGAAGCCTATGGAGGCGTCAACGCACCGGAGAACTGCCGCACATTCCTCTGCGTATCCTTCAGCGCCATGGATATCAACTTGGAATCAGCCGCGAACCTGATTGCTGAGATCATCACCGGAAGCAAGTTTGATGACCAATGTATGATCCATGAACTTCTGCGCCAAGCCATCGTATGGATGGAGCAGAATATCATTGATTCCGGCTCCGGGTATGCCATGACCCGAATTGCTGCGGGACATTCTGCGCAGGGTGTTGTCCGGGAGTGCACAGGGGGCTTTACATACTTTCAGCGGCTGAAGACACTGGAAAAGAACTTTCAGCGGTATGCGGCAGAGTTTTCTCGGGAGTTGGCTGCACTGAGCAAGGAGATTTTTGCAAAGAACCGGTTGACCATCAGCATCACCGGTACCAATGATAATGCCGAGGCTATTCTGGAAAATGCGGTTATCTGTGTCTTGCCGGTATCAAGGCAAAAAGAGACTGTCTGCTCCATCCGTCCATGGAGTAAACGGCGCGAGGGCATTGTGATTCCAGCCGATGTTTCTTTTACAGCCATGGGTGGGAATCTACTCCAATATGGCGGCGCATATACCGGCAGCCTGCAGGTTTTGAGTCGTATTGTCAGCCTTTCCTATCTGTGGAATGTCATCCGCGTCCAGGGTGGCGCCTATGGAACAGGGCTATCTTTGAGCAATTCCGGAAATGCTTGCTTCTACTCCTATCGGGATCCCACCGCCGCCCGATCCCTGAATGCCTACAGGCAGACTGAAGGTTTCATCAAACAGTTTTGTGGTACAAAGCCTGATTTGACCAGATTTATTGTGGGTACCGTGGCGGAGATGGACCCGCTCATGCTGCCCGGCAGACAAGGCAAAGCGTCAGATCGTTGGTATCTGACGGGGATTGAGTATGCAGATCAGTGTGCCGAACGCAGAGAAATCCTGTCGACTACGCCGGAGAGGCTAGCAGCCTTTGCGCAGCTCATGTATGAAGTGAGCGAGAATGGCAGCATCTGCGTAATCGGATCCAAGCGGCAGATCGAGTCCTGCGGGGAAGAAATTGACAGCATCTGTATACTGTAAGGAGAAGAAATATGAATGAGGTTTTGTATAACGCTTATGTAAAGATTCTGAAAGAGGAATTGCTTCCCGCAATGGGCTGCACGGAGCCAATTGCGGTGGCATACGCTGCGGCTCTTGTCAGAAAGACACTGGGAACAATCCCTCAGTCCGCAGAGGTTCACGTCAGTGCCAATATTATCAAAAATGTGAAGAGCGTGGTTGTCCCTCACACCGGCGGTATGCGCGGCATCGATGCAGCAGTGGCGGCGGGGATCATTGCAGGGAATGCCGACCGGGAATTGGAAGTCCTGTCAGATGTCAACGAGGAGGAAGTCAGGATAATGGCGCACTATCTGAAGCAGACGCCCATCTCCATTGCAGCTTCTGACAACGGATATATCTTTGATATCCAGATCCGCGCCAATGCTGGGGAACACACTGCCTTCGTCCGGATCGCCGGAAGTCATACCAACGTGATCCGGGTGGAGAAGGATGGTACAGTTCTGCGCGATCTGAAGTATGAAGAGGGCGGTCGTGCAGAGGAAACGGATCGGTCGCTCCTGAATGTGGAGAATATCATTGAATTTGCAGACTGTGTGGATATTAAAGACGTGAAAGCTGTCTTGGATCGGCAGATTGACTTCAATGTTGCCATTGCAGAAGAGGGACTCAGCAGAAAGACCTGCTAAGAAAAGTCAAGTAGAAATTTCAAGGTAATGCAGTGCGCAAAAAGGCTGCACCAAACCAAGCCGCTTCGCGTCTCAAATTTGAAACGGCGGCCAGCCAACGCGATGTGGCAAGATCAGACTTGTTCCAGCGACTCCAAATAGGCTTTCACAGTGGCGTAGTAGATCCGCAGGAACTTGTTTGCCGAAGCCATCATGTAGACGCGGTAGGGCTTGCCCTCGGCACGTTTCCTGTCCATGAACTGGTAGATTGGTTCATCCAACGGTGCGTTTTGCAAGTAGACGCTCATGACGAGGAACAGCGTCCGACGCAAGGATGATGCACCAATTTTGCTCATGCTCTTGTGCTTGCCAGTCACATCGCCGGAATCATTTGGAGGAGCATCAAGACCGGCATAAGCCACTAATGCTTTCTTAGAGTAAAACCGGCGCACGTCGCCAATTTCCGCTATGAGCTGCGGGCCGAGCGTCGGGCCTACGCCGAACATACCCATGACGGCAGGATATTCTGGCAGTTGTGCGGCTAAGGTGAGCATTTCGCGTTTGAGTGCGGTGAGGGTAGTAGAAGTCGTTCTGAGCTGCACAACAGCCTGTTCAACGAGCAGCTTCGTCGTTTCAGATTTCGGCATGATGCCAATATGTCCGCTTGCTTTGGCGTGAATGGTATGCGCTTTTGCTTCACTGAAGTTGTAACCGTGTGTTTTGCACCAGCGTTGATATTTGTTTGTGAATGCCTTTTCGGATTTTTCAGTGACGCAGCGGCAATGCCAGAATTCAGCCACAAAGTCCACCCACTTTTCGCTCCCGTCCCCGCGGACTGGGCTTGAAAACAGGCGGTTGACGTTTGGAAATACTGTATCCAGCAATGAGATCAGATTGTTCTTCAGAACCGTCTGCACTTTGGAATACTGCCGGTACTGGCGGTAGCAGTTCTTCAGCAGCAGCCGGGTATTTTCCTCCGGAACGTATCTCGGCAGAGTGAGCCAGCGGTCAAGACCGTAGTTTGCCAGTTTAACAGCATCCTTCCTGTCGGTTTTGACACGCCGTAATTCGTTGTTCCCGTAGCCATGCACCAGCTTTGCATTGACGACGGAAACATACAGCCCTGCGTCGTGGAGCAGCTTTGCCACCGGCGCATGGTAGTTTCCCGTGGCCTCCATGACCACGCGAGTCTCACCGTCCAAGCTTTTGAGCTGCCTTGCCAGTTTGCTCAGTTCACTGTCGGTGTGACGGACTTCAAAGGGCGAGATGACGACCTCTCCGAAGGGGCGCATGACGGCAACCGTGCTTCTGCCTTTGGAAATGTCGATGCCAACAGAGTTCATTTGCATTCCTCCAATCTGTGAATCGCAACCGGAATCCATCTTTTTCTCATTGCCGATTCAATCTATTGGGTGACACGAACTCCGAGGCTCAACCTGCTCAAATCGAACGCCGCAATAAGGGGATGGCTGACAGTCTTTCTGACGGGCATGGAAGCCCAAGTGGTGAGTGGTCAGCCAGTTGCTCCCCTTATTGTAGCTTAGGCATGAGATGGAAAGAAAGCCGGACTGGCTGCCCGGCTTTCCTGTCCAAATTTATTGTAATAGTGGGGAGCAAACGTTGGACGTGTTCTTCTAAACGCCTACGGAAACGATGTGGCCAACCGGGCAAAGGCCATGGCGGCGGCAGGGTCTGATGCCCGCATGAGCGGCTGTGAGAGGCCCGTTGTCATCAACTCCGGAAGCGGCAACCAGGGAATGACAGCCTCCCTGCCCGTTATCGTCTACGCAAAGGAACTGAAGGCATCACAATCTCAACTTTACCGGGCGCTGGTTGTGTCCAATCTGGTGACCATCCATCTCAAAACCGGCATTGGCCGTCTCTCCGCCTACTGCGGCGCTACCAGCGCAGGCTGCGGCGCAGGTGCTGGAATCACCTATCTCTATGGCGGTAAGGCCAATGAGATTTCACATACCATTGTCAACGCCGTGGCGATCAACTCCGGCATGGTCTGCGATGGAGCAAAGGCTAGCTGTGCAGCCAAAATTGCCTCCGCGGTGGAGGCTGGGCTGCTAGGCATGCAGATGCAAATGCAGGGTGAGCAATTCTATGGCGGCGATGGAATCGTAGTCAAAGGTGTGGAGAATACCATCCGCAATGTGGGACGGCTGGCTCGCTTTGGCATGGCCGAGACGGACAGAGAGATCATCGACATGATGGTTTCCAGTCAGCCGCAGAGATGCTGACCCATGCGCATCCTGCGAGGATGAGAGCGGAGGAATGTTGATTGAAAGTCGTCAAAAAGCGCTGCAAAAGTGCAGTTTGGACCTGCATCTGCATTTTCTTTGGAAACGCAATCATTGCTTTTGCGATTGCTGCGTTTGTTATGCCACACGGCCTGATCATGGGTGGGGCAACGGGTCTCAGCATCTTAATCAACCGTGTTCTGAGGTCGGATATAGCCGTGGTGGTTCTGAGCCTGAATCTTTTGGCATTGCTGCTGGGCTATGTTGTATTGGGAAAGAAATTTCTGATCACTACAGTTGGCAGTTCGCTGCTGTATCCTGCGCTGCTCGGACTTGCGCAGAGGATCCCGGGCATTACAGCCCTGACGGACGATCTGCTGTTGGCCTCACTGTTGGCGGGAGGACTGATCGGGATTGCTGTTGGAATGGTAATGCGTGTTGGCGGTTCCACGGGAGGCACAGATGTTTTGAACCTTGTTCTTCACAAATGGTTCCATCTCCCAGTCTCTGCTTTCGTCTATCTGGTGGATATCATGATTCTGGGAGGACAGGCCATATTCTCCGATCCTGAGCAGGTCCTCTACGGTGTTGTTCTGCTGGTAACGGAAACCATCGCACTGGATAAGATCATGCTGATGGGGCAATCGCAAGTGCAGCTGTTCGTGATATCTGACCATTTTGAAGAGATTCGGCAAAAGCTCCTGTTGAAGCTTCATGCCGGGGTGACCATGATGCTGATCGAGACTGGATGCACAGGCACCCAGCAGAAGGGCGTGCTGTGCGTCATTCCGCCGCGCAAGCTGTTTGCCGCTAAGGAACTGATTCAGTCCATTGATCCTGATGCATTTATTACTGTCACACAAATCAAAGAAGTCCGAGGGCAGGGATTTACCTTGGAAAGAAAGGATTATTTTCCGCCTTGTCAGCGAGACGAATGACAGCCCATCAGCAACTGACAAGCATCCATGGCTCAGCCCGCCCGGCATCATTCCGGGCGGGCTGATGTGTATCTTATGGTTTTCATGCGGCGCGCAAGATGCACAATATGAGCTTTTTTGCGCGCATGTCTCCGGATTTGACAGCAGGCAGAGCATATTGAGCAGGAAAACAGGCCGAATAAGCAAGAATTCCGGCCTGTGAAACGGAGCGTATTGCTAGATAAGAATCTCATCTGCTATACTAAATCCATAAAAAACAGAGAGGAGCGCGGAGTATTATGGACAATTTGCTGCGAATCTGCAGCTTGGATCAGCTGGCTGATGACACGGAGATGCAAGACTATCTGACAGTTCGAATCAGCCAGAGACAGCTGGAACAGACTGCTTTTGAGGTGAAACCTGTATTGGGGCCTGTGGAGAAGGGTGACTACCTGGTTGTTACGCTGCACAGCAAACAGAAACGGTATCAGGCAGAGCAGGCACGCATCTGTGTGGGAAAGGGCCTCTGGAACGCAGCCTTTGAAGCGGCTTTGGTGGGCCTAATGCTGGGGCGCAACTGCATTTCAGTGGACGGTGTGGCCATTACCGTAGAATTGCACTCCATCAAGCGCAAGGTTCAGGCTGAAATTACGGATGCTTTTGTCAGGAGGCAGTTTCTGGATGGGGTTGACACCCGTGAGGACTATCTGAAACGTCTGGAGGAGCAGCACCGGGAAACAGAACTGGCCGTGCGGAAAAAAATGCTCACTGTCCGCACACTGGAAATGCTGCGAGCGCGCTCCTCTTTTCCACCGTTGGAGGACCGAATTGAGGAGCTTTACCGGCAGCAGATAGAAGCGAGGCGATATAAGGCAGAACGCAAGGGCTGCACGCTAGATGAGGTTCTTGGGTCAACCCCGGAGATTCGAGAGGAGAAAAAACGGGCTTATCGGGAAAAAGCTACCCAGTTAGCCCAGTATTATGAGATTGTTGCGGAACTGGCCCGCAGAAATGAACAAGAACTTGCCTGTGAAAACTGGGGGCCGCAGGCCATGGAGATGGCCGTTTACCTCATCAAAAGCGCCTTTGGCGATCAGTTTCGGGTGGTTTATGAAGCGTGAGTCAACAAGCAGATAAGCAAATGAAAAGGAGAGAGACGATGAAAGTCAAAGCGCAAGACAGCATCTCCGCCAGAGAACTGTGGCGGGATATGCTCCAATTCCTGCGGCAAGCAAGACTGCCATATTTGCTGATTGTTCTGGCAACGGTAATTGCTCTGGCACGATCCAAGATTGCCCTGCTCATTCCGTCCTATATGCAGCAGTTCTATGCCGGCGATTTCAGCACGCACATCATACTTTTGCTCATTGGAACAGGCATTCTCCGGTATGTCATCTCCGTGGTAGTGGACTGGATTAACCGCCTCTGTGCCGCCCGGATTACTCGGAATATCCGCAAGAGTCTGGTGTCCCGGCTGTTCCGGATGCCGGTGGCATTTTATGAGAAAAATACGCCAAAATCGCTCATTAGCCGTACAACTGATGACACCACAAAAATGAGCGCGTTTGTTTCCACGGTGGTCGCCGATGTCATTTCCAGTGTCTACGGCATAGCGGGCGTCTGTGCGCTTCTCTTCACCTACCACTGGAAACTGGGCACCACCATGCTTCTTATCATTCCCGTCTCCATTACCATCTTTGTCCTTTGCGGCAAGCTGAACTTTAAGGTCAACTTCAGCGTTCAAGGCAAACTGGCAGAACTGACAAAGAGCATCATGGAACGCGTCCTCCGTCTCCGACTCATCAAGGCGTCTGTCAACGAGCAGGAGGAGGAAGCAAACGGCGGTCAGGACATTGAAGAATTCTATCGGACCAAATTGAAATTCGGCGTGGCTACTAGCGGTATTTCTACTCTGGACATGTTTAACCAGTATTTTCGGCAGGTCATCGTTATTCTTGTCGGCTTTGTGCTGGTTCGTCAGGAAGCCATCGGTGCGGACATATTCATTGCGTTCTATCTGTTTGAAGAACAGCTGTGCGGTTACCTTGTGAAACTCATGAACAAGTGGAAGGAATTTAAGGGTTGTCAGGGCTGCGTGCGGCGGATATCCCACATTTTCTCCGAGCCGGAGGAAGCCCTCTCAGGGAAAGCGCCGCAGGAGGACGGTCAGATATGCTTCGATCAGGTATGTTTCTGCTACGATGACAAGCAAGTACTCGATCATGTCAGTTTCCGGATTCCGGAGCGTCAGCTGACTGCCATTGTAGGCCGGAGCGGCGCCGGAAAGTCCACCATTCTCAAGCTGATCTCTGCCTATTACCCGGTACAGAGCGGTGAGATCCGCATCGGCAGTCAGAACATCTCGGCGCTTGACAAGCAGCAATGGCGGCGTTCAATCAGTTATGTCTCTCAGGAAATGCAGCTTTTCTCAGGAACCATTCGGGAGAATTTGCTCTATGGGATTACACGTGCCGTGAGCGAATCCGAGCTTCAAAACGCACTGAAAACGGCTTGTGCAGATCAGTTTATCGCAGCTTTTCCAAAGGGACTGGAGGAACAGGTCGGCGTCAACGGCGCTAACCTCTCCGGCGGACAGAGCCGACGGCTGATGATTGCGCACGCTTTGCTGAAAGGAACAAACCTGCTGCTTCTGGATGAGATTACCGCGAATCTGGATGTAGAATCTGCCCGAGCAATCAACAAGGCCATTCGATCCATCGCAGCGGAGAAGACCGTTCTCATGGTTTCCCATGACATGAAAGCAGTAGCGGATGCGGATAATATTCTGGTTTTGGACGGCGGTACAGTGAGTCCCATGGGTACCCATGAGGATTTGATGCGAACAAATGATGTGTACCGGCAACTGCAACTGGCTGCTGGCGTATAAGGAGGTAACGGCATGAAAACGAGAAAAGCAGACTGGAAGGCATACTTTCAGCTTATTCATCGGGCAAATGTCCCTCTGCTGGTACTTCTGGGTTATTTTTTGGTTCAGCTGGTTTACTCCCGTATATCTACGGATCTGGTGCCATTCGCATCAAAGATATACACCGGAGAAATACTCGATACCGCTCAAATCGGTCAATATGTGCTGCTGGTGGCGGTCATGATTGCCATATGGTTGGTGCAAAATCTCTTTCAGTACTGGTTCACCTATCGTACAGACCGGCAATTCCAGCTAGTCACGTGGCAGAGCATGGTTCATCTCCCCATGGCTGCTTTGGACAAGCAGAATGCTGCAACGCTTCCAAGTCGTGTCACCAGCGACTCCACAAAACTCAGCATGCAGTTTTTGCAGATGGTCGGAGTCCTGACCAGCGTGTATACCATCTATGTGACGCTCTCCAATGTGCGAAAAGACAGCGCGTTTATGGCCGGGTTCATGCTGAAAATGCTGGGGGTCCTCTTGCTCTGGATCATCCTTTCAAGCGTTGTCTGCGGACGTTTCAAGTTTAGGGCTTCTCTGCGGTTTCAGGAGACATACGCTGCCTTTACGGATTATATCACGGAGCGCCTGTCCAACATCCCGCTCATCAAATCATCCGCAGCGGAGGAGACGGAAGTCATCCGGGCTGTGAAAGAGATTGATGGGCAATACCACGCGGAGATTCATCAGATCAACGTGGAATATATTACTACATTCATCTCCCAGAGCTGCATGTACATCTTCCAGGCATTGGTACTTCTTACCGGAGCCGTGATGGTTCGCAGCGGGACACTGGATCAGGCCGGAATGCTGACCGCTTATCGCTACTCTCTCACATTGCCGGTATATCTGATAACAATTATGAACGCTTACCTCACTGTGAAAGAAAGTCAGGGCTGCGCTGACCGAATCAGCGAGATTGTCGCTGCCGAGCCGGAGCGCTGCCAGCGGAAAAAGGCTTTTGCAATGGAGGATGCAGATATTACCTTTGAAAATGTTACATTCCGCTACGGAGAAAAGCGGGGGCTATGCAGCGCCAGTTTCACAATTCCGGCGAACAGGGTCACGGCAATTGTAGGCCCCAATGGTTCCGGTAAATCTACAGCGGTCAGCCTGATGGAACGCTTCTATTTGCCGGAGACCGGCTGTCTCCGTTTTGGCGATTGCCTCGTGGAGGATATCCATCTGAATGAATGGCGCCGCTCTATTGGCTATGTTTCTCAGGACACCACCCTCATCTCCGGTACACTGAGGGAAAACCTAACCTATGCTCTCCACCGGCCGGTGGAGGAGACCGAACTGCAGCAGGCGCTGAAAATTGCCAACTTGGAAGACTTCGTAGCCGCACTGCCCAAGGGCATGGATGCCGACCTGGGTGAGTTGGGAGAAAAACTGTCCGGTGGTGAGCGGCAGCGCATTGCAATCGCCCGTATTATTCTGCGCAACCCGGAGTATCTGATTCTGGACGAAGTTACCAGTGCGTTGGATGCGGAGAACAAGGCAGCGGTTATGGGTGCTCTGCGAAAACTGATGGCGGGAAGGACTTGTGTACTCATCTCCCACGATATGGACATGGTGCGCAGCGCAGACCACATTGTGGTTCTTGACGAAGGAAGCGTTCAGGCGGAAGGCAATTGTGATCAAGTCATAAAAAACAGCGCTTATTTTGCAGAATGCTGCAGCGCGGCGTGTCAATAATTAGGAGGAACAAGCGATGATGGATATATGCGGCTATGAGTACCACCCAGATGGTGTATGTGCCTACCAGATCCGTTTTGATCTGATTGATGGAGTCGTTCGGAATGCTGAAATCCGCGGAGGCTGCGATGGCGGACACCAGGGGCTTTCCCATATGGTAGAGGGAAGAACTCCGGAGGAGATTATTGGGATCTGCAAGAAGGTCGGCTGCCATGACGGAAATTCCTGCCCAAAACAGCTGGCGCTGGCGCTGGATGAGTGCATCGGGAAAATTGCTGCCTATCAGCAGAAGGAGGCCAGCATCTGATGGAAAAGCATTACGAATATAAAAACGCGCCGCAGGTATGCTCGGAGACGATCAGCTTCGACTATATTGATGGTAAAATCTTTCATGTAAAAATTAGAGGTGGCTGTATAGGAAGTAATTTGTCGCTATGCAAGTTGGCCGAAGGTCTATCGGCAGAGGAAGTTATTGCTCGCTGTGCAGGAATCAATTGTAACGGCATAGGTACTTCCTGTCCGGATCAATTGGCAAAGGCAGTACAGGCATGTATTGACAGCCTTTCATAACAACTATGCCAGGATACGACTCGAACCATTGAGCTGTATCCTGGCATCTTTATTTGACGGAAGATTGAACTGACTATAAAAATGTGGTATTATTTAAAAAAGTAAAGATGAGGGGGCAAAGTAGATATGCGCAGCTTTGACATCTTTGTAACGCTCTGCGGTGCAGTAATCGCCAGCTATGCAGCGATGGGCTTTCCTCGAAAGATGGTTTTGCTGTGCAGCATCCCGCCACTGTCGCTTCTGTTTTTGGCCAATTTGTTTTTAACCTTACCCCTAAATCTGTACGGATGGCTATTGCTTGGGACACTTGTCTGTTTGGCAACAGCATGGATGTACAGCGAGAAGCATGAGAGACTCCTGACCTTTTCTGCTGCTCTCCTGTGTGCAGAGACAGCCCTTGCGTTCCAACAGCTGTGGTTGCTCTGCCAATACTTTGACGCAATTCTTGCTCAAATTATACAGATAACACTGATGGTGGGCGGCGTATATGCGGCACTATCTGGTAGGCTTCGCCTTGTAAACCGTGAAAGGTGGCAGCTTTTGTGGGATTCAGCGTCAGAGAAGGATTTTCGTGCCCGGCAGATATGGATTGTTCTGGCGCAGCTTTTTCAGACTGCTATCCTGATTGCAATGGCATATCTGACGTCCGGTATCGCAATGGCAGGCCTTTGGCTGAGCGTGTTTGCGTTCTTTGCCATTGGAATGTATGTCGCGTTTTCCTATTCTTTGCTGATCAGCGAAGTTTCCTATCTGGAAGATGCTCAGGAAGCTTCCCAGCGCTTTTTTCACGCCATCCGGTCTCAAAGACATGATTTCTTGATTCATGTCCACACGATCTGCGGGTTGCTTTCTTCTAATCAGATTGATGCTTGTCGTGAGTATACAGAAAAGCTGTCAGAGGAAGTTCGCCGAAGCAACGAGGTAATTCCACTGGATGATCCTGCGGTCAGTGCGCTTATCAGTGACTATATTGCCCGCGCTGAACAGCAGGGAATTTCCATTATCTGCTCCATCAAGCACGATATGAAGCAGATTGCATGCTCTGCATTTGAGCTGAACCGCGTTCTGGGCAATATGCTGCAAAATGCAATGGAAGAAGTAACACAGTACAAAGCTCCAAACCGATGGATGGAGCTTCTTGTCATGAAACGGGCTGGCCGGTCTGTCATCAAAGTAACAAATCCGTTTCTTAGGGATCCGGACAGCTTGACTCATGCCGCTGAAATGAATATCAGCACAAAGCCGAGTCACGAGGGGATTGGACTGAAGAATATCGAACGTATTACAAAAAAGTATGGTGGAGCTTTTTTTATCGAGCTCGATGGGCAAAAAATCAGCATAGTGGTACAGATTCCCGACAGGATCAATCAGAGCGAGGACGGACATGAAAATTTTAGTAATTGACGATGATGCTGCGTCTTTGGCAGCTACCAAAAGCATGTTGGAACAATCTCCATTGGTGGATAAAGCAGAAATCGCAAACAATATGGATGACCTCAGCGCCTCCCTCCGAGCTGACCCGCCGGATGCCGTGCTAGTCGATGTGGAAATGGGGCGTGTATCAGGCTTCGAAGTTGCTGCTTATTTGCAGAAAGCGTATCCGCAGATCCCATATATATTTTTAACGGGGCATGCTGAGTGGGCGCTAAAAGGCTACGATTATTCTCCATTGGATTTTCTGACAAAGCCGCTTTCGTCTTTTCGCTTGGAACAGTCATTGGAAAGAATTGCGGCATCCCATGCGGCTCATGGAAAGGAAGCAGAGCCGTCCAGTAGAAAAATAGGGATAATGGTCAGCCAAGGGTATGTCTTTCTTGCAGAAGAAGAGATCCTATATATTGAGCGGATCAACCGGAAGGCGTGCATTCATCAAAACAACGGAGTGTCCATAACGCTGAATGATACACTGAAAAATCTGGAGCAGATTTTTAGCAAAGACAAGTTCTTTCGATGCCATCAGTCTTTCCTGGTTAATCTGAACTATATTGAGGGTATCCGCGTTGAAAATGGAGGAAACGTATTCTTTTTACAACTCCATGGTTGTCAGGATTGCATCCCATTAAGCAGAAAGGCGTATCCCGAGCTGAAAAAATGTCTGGAGGCACACGGAATTTGGTTCCACTAAGGCAGCGCCGACACGGACGTCACTCTAAATCCATTATAGTTGATTCAGTTCCTCCGCCAGCGCATCTGCGATGCGCTGCCGTTCTTCCTCACTTTCTGCACGCGCATACGGTTCCAGCGAGGCGTCCCGCTTGCATTCTGCGTCGCGCGTCCATGCTTCAAACTCGGCCTTGGTCATGTCCTTCCGCATCGTGCGTGCATAATATTTCTTGTATGCCCGCTGCTGCACCTGCCAGACTTCATTGTTCGCAACTTTGT
>ERZ772876.322-NODE-322-length-66514-cov-12.995606_pt1 | contig 66514 bp, 61 predicted proteins | sample MGYA00580584_ERZ772876 | MGnify/ENA primary metagenome ERZ772876 (study PRJEB29015, sample SAMEA2737728) | human gut metagenome | biome: human gut; feature: human-associated habitat; material: faeces | place: China | collected 2012 ... | reverse complement strand
AATATTTAACCCAAGGGCGGCTGTCGGAAACGGCAGCCGCCGAAAGAGATTGCGGCTGCGCCGTTCCTACCGCAGCATCTGCCTGCGGAACGGGAAAAAGCAGACATTGAAGGTTTCTGAAGTTCAGAGCCGGTACATAGTTTCATCAAAGATATGGCGAGAGATTTTCTCCCGCTGATTTGATGTGCTGTGTACCGGCTCTTTTTGTCGTTTGCGGAAAGTTTACAAAATTTACTTCGTTTAAATCACAGAAAATTTCCCAATTAATTAGTAGGAGAACAAAGAGCCGACCTGTCAATTGAATGACCGTTCGAATGGGATATGACTCTGCCACGACCTCCCCGATGGGAGCGAGCAGAACAACGCTGCGGTGAGATGCCGGGGCATTCTCCGTGAACTGACCCCGGAGAAAATGGAAGAAGCCTTCCGGCAGCACCTCAACGAGCGCAACAAAGAGAAAACGGCGTAACCGCAAAGGTTACACCGTTTCAAGAAAACTATGAAATTGAGATACAAGAGCCATCTTGGGACACCTTCTTTACGGAGAGTGCCCCAACCGTTCTCTTTTTTATTGATTTGCGGTTGCTTGTAATCCCGCCACCGAGCGGGTGCTGTCCGCGCTGCTGACTGAGGGATTTAGAAATTATACCCCCAATCTGTCAAACCATACAAAAAATGGGGCGCAGGCGGCCGGTTTTGTGGCAGAACTGCGGTGCAAAATCTGCCCTGCGGCTTGCTATTTTGGACAAAATGGTGTATAATGCACAATGAATGATCCGCCGGATCATAATTTACTTTGAATGGAGAGAACACTATGCCACTGGTAACAACTACCGAAATGTTCAAGAAGGCTTATGAGGGCGGTTACGCCATCGGTGCTTTCAATGTAAATAACATGGAGATCGTGCAGGGCATCACCCGTGCAGCCAAGAAGCTGAACGCCCCGGTGATTCTGCAATGCTCCGCCGGCGCACGCAAGTACGCCTCTCACGATTACCTGGTTGCTATGGTAAAGGCTGCCGCCGAAGAGACCGGTCTGCCCATCGCCCTGCACCTGGATCACGGCCCGGATTTTGAGACCTGCAAGGCCTGCATTGACGGCGGCTTCACCTCCGTGATGATCGACGGCTCCAGCAAGCCCTATGAGGAGAACATTGCTCTGACCAAAAAGGTGGTTGAGTATGCCCACGCCCACGGTGTAGTGGTTGAGGGCGAGCTTGGCACCCTGGCCGGCGTGGAAGATGATGTAAAGGTAGAGGCCGGTAACGAGAGCTACACCCGCCCGGAAGAGGTTGAGGATTTCGTGAACCGCACCGGTGTGGACTCCCTGGCCATCGCCATCGGTACCAGCCACGGCGCCTACAAGTTTAAGCCCGGCCAGAAGCCGCAGCTGCGTTTTGACATTCTGGAAGAGGTGCAGCGCCGTCTGCCCGGCTTCCCCATCGTACTGCACGGTGCGTCCTCCGTTAACCAGGACCACATCAAGATGATCAACCAGTACGGCGGTCAGATGCCCGACGCTATTGGTATTCCGGAGGATATGCTGCGTGAGGCTGCTTCCATGGCTGTCTGCAAAATCAATGTAGACTCCGATATTCGTATCGCCATGACCGCTGCCATCCGCAAGCACTTTGCAGAGAACCCCACCCACTTCGATCCCCGTCAGTATTTGACCCCTGCCCGCGACCTGATTGAGGAAGTTGTGGCACACAAGATCGATGTTGTGTTCGGCACTGCCGGTCACGCCAACGACTGATTTTAATGACAAAAAGGCCCTTGGTCATTTTTACCAAGGGTCTCTTTTTTTGCCCGGCGGCTACATCATAGACGATACATTATCTACAAAATTCGCCACGGAATTAACCGCCTTTTTCATAGTCTTTTGGGTCTTGGCGGAATTGCTGTTCATGGTGGCAACCGTGCCGGCGACCATGCTGCCCACAGCCATGGCCACGCCCAAACCCTTCATCATATTTACCGTTTTCTTTTTCATATTCGTCCTCCGTTATTAAATTGCAACGCGCCTTGCTCTATTAGTTTGCACCGCGCGGGCACAAAAAGTCCACGCAGTTTTTGCCTGTGCCCGCACATTTTAACGGAAAAAATTGGCAACAAAAAACGACCCTGCTCTTATCCAATGCGCAGGGTCGTTTTTTGTTTTTTCAGAAATTCCAGTCCGGCTGGGTGGGGATCTTCTCCACTGCCTGGCCGTCGATTTTGTCCAGACAGGAGCCGAACTCCATACCGAATGCCCGGCCGTCTACGAAAATATCCAGGAGCGGTTGGAGCACAAAGCGGCGTTCCCGGTAGCGGGGGTGGGGCACCACCAAATTCTCCGTTTGTAACTGCAAGTTGCCGGCAAAGATCACATCCACATCCAGCACACGAGGGCCGTTCTTTACCCCGCGCACCCGGCCCAAACCGGCCTCCAGTCCCAGGCACACGCCCAGCATCTCATGCGGGTTTAGCCGAGACTCTACCAAAAAGCACACATTGTAAAAATCGTCCTGCCGGGCATAACCCACCGGCTGGGTCTGATAAACGGCAGAGGCAGACACCACATGGGTGCCGGGCACCAGGTCCAGCGCCTCTCTGCAATAAGTTAAATTGGCCAGCCGGTCGCCCAAATTGGTACCGGCGCTGAGTACATAATACATATTACTTCCTGTCTCTGGAAATGGTGACTCCCACCCAGTCAAAATCTGCCTGAATAGGTGCCTGTGGTTTCTTTAAGGTCAAATCCACCCGCAGCACCTCCGGGTACTCTGCCAGTACCGCGGCGGTCAGATCCTCTGCGGTGCGCTCCAACAGATCATTGGTGTTCTCTGTGAACACCCGGCGCAGCGTTTTGATCACCTTGGCGTAACTGACGGTGTCCTCCACCCGGTCGCTGTGGCAGGCCTTTGCCAAATTTACATACAAATCCGCGTCAATCTCAAAGCGCTGACCCTGAATTTTCTCCTCCGGGTTCACCCCGTGATAGCCAAACAGCCGCAGACCGCGGATCAAAATTCTGTCTGTCATTTGTTCTGCACCACCACTGCGGTGCCAGTGGCGCTGACCATCAGCATATTGCCCTGACCCAGCACCTCGTAGTCGATATTGACGCCTACAACCGCATTGGCGCCCAGCCGGACAGCGTGGCTCTCCATCTCTGCCAGCGCGGCCTGACGGGCGCTTTCCAGCTCCTCCTCATACCCGGCGCTGCGCCCGCCCACAATGTTGCGAATCGAGGCGCCAAAGTCCTTAATAAAATTCACGCCGTTGACCACCTGACCGGTGACAATACCCTTGTACTCCACGATTACGCCGTTCTCAACGGTAGGGGTGGTTACACTGATCATATTTTTACTCCTTTCAAATGCTGCGCCATTAAGACGCCCTGTTTTTCCTGTTCTATATTATGCAGGCGGATGATGTCCGCACCGCCTAAAATACCCACAGTATCGGCGGCAATGTTGCCGTATGTGCGCGCCTTTGGCTCCGGCTGATCACTGCCCCGGCCGATCACCCGCTTGCGGGAGCAGCCCAGCAGCAGCGGAAAGCCCGCCATTTTGTATTGGGAAATATTGGCGATCAGCGCCAAGTCCTGCTGAAAATTCTTACCAAAGCCAATGCCCATATCCAGGCAAATTTGGCTGTCCTGCACACCCAGTGTCCGGCAGGCGGTCACGCTGTCTTCAAAAAACGCCTTTACATCCGCCGGCGTGCCCGGCCCGGCGTGCATAATCACCCAGCCGGCACCGTAGCGGCACACCACATCAGCCATTTCCGGATTGACCACACCGCTCACATCATTGATGATCTGCGCCCCGCAGCGCAGCGCCTGCGCCGCCACATAGGGGTAATACGTATCTACCGACACCGGCAGTGCCGTCTCCTTACAAAGAACGGACAGCACCGGCTCCAGCCGCGCCCATTCCTCTTTATCTGTCACCGGGGTGTGCCCCGGGCGCGTGGACTGACCGCCAATGTCTAAAATATCCGCCCCCTGCGCCTCCAGCGCCCGGGCGTGAGTCAGCGCCGTGGCCGGGTCCAGCCAGTCGCCTCCGTCGGAAAAGGAGTCCGGGGTCACATTTACAATACCCATCAGCAAAACCTTGCTGCCGTACGCAATCTCTTTCTCTCTGCAATGCCAAACAGCCATAGTTACTCCTTACTTGGTCAGCAGTGCCAGCGCCTCGGCACGGGTGCGCGCGTCCGTTTTCATAATGCCCCGCAAAGCGGAGGTTTGGGTGGTACTGCCGGCAGCCTTGGCGCCACGCATATTCATACACATATGCTCCGCCTCTAAAATCACTGCCACGCCCTTGGGGCGAAGCTCCTCGTTCAAAAAGTCCGCCACATCGTGGGTCAGTCGCTCCTGCACCTGGGGACGGCGGGCAAAGCAGTCCACAATGCGGGCAAACTTGGATAGGCCGATAATGCGGTTGTCTGCCGGAATATAGGCAATATGGGCCTTGCCCACAAAGGGCAGCAGGTGGTGCTCGCACATAGAGGCAAAGGGAATATCCCGCACGATCACCATTTCGTCGGTGCTTTTTTCTTCAAAAAATTTTAAGTGCTGACGAGGGTCCGTTTCCAGTCCGGCAAACACCTCGGCGTACATATCCGCCACTCGGCGGGGGGTCTCTACCAGTCCCGGGCGATCCGGATCCTCGCCTACGGCCAGCAAAATCTCCCGCACAGCGGCTTGCAATCTTTCTTTATCCATTGATCTGTTCTCCTAAAATCCGGCACAGACGGCCCATTGCGGCGCTTTTGCCGTAAAAGCAGTGTGTACCCGTTATTTGCTGAAATAACCCTGTATGGCGCTTTTATCACGGGCTGTTAAGGCATTGCCGTTGTATTCCGGCTCCACATTGTAGGCATTCACGCCGTTTTTGGTGCCGGTAAGTACCTTGATATTATCGCTGCGACCGGAAAAATCGCGCACGGTCAGATTGGTACGCGCCAGGGTCACAAAATCCCGGAACAGCTCATCTTTCTTGGTACTGTTGTCTGCACTGAACAACATATTCAGCGCCGCCAGACCTAAATCGTTGGCAGACTTTAAGTCTTTTTCCTCCAAAAAATAGCGCCACAAAGCAGTAAAGCGCTTGCCGTTCAGACTGGCCTCGCCGGCGCTGATCCGCAAACTGAACGGATCTGCCGCGGTAGTATTGCGGTACTTAATATCCGCTGCAAGAGGATAATTTACCTCCCCTAAATCATCAAAGAATGACGCAAAATCCGTAACGGTCATCACAATGTAAAAATCCGGCTTGATCCCGGTGGTTGTCTCCGTCATCTGTACCAAGCTATTGATCCCGCCGCTGTTGTAAACGCCTGCTAAGGTGCTGCCCTCTGCGGTGGTTTGGGGCAGCAGATTGCAAATTTTATAAGACACGCTGTCCATATCCGTTTGGATGAGCACAGCCGCATACAAATTTTGATTATCTTTGCCGGTAAGCGCCAGCAAATAATTGGTTTTTCCGCTAACCCGAGGCAGCTCCGGCGGGGCGGTGGTATCGTCGGCTGTTTGGGAAATTGCTACCGTTTGGTCCGGGGCAAAAAACTTCTTGGCGGAAAAATCATTTTTGGCCCCTACATAGAGCACCACCACCACAGACACCAGGAGCACAGCTGCCAAAATACCCAGGAGAATATGCTGTTCCCGATCTGCCCCGGTGCGAGACTTGGAAAGATAAATATCGCCCCGGTTTTTAAAGATCTTCATAAGGGGGTGCTCCTTTCTGTCTTAATATGCTTATTATACAGGATAGTACCCGCCGGTGCAAGGTGCACCGGCACATTTTTATTGTTCAGCATCTGTACCAAATCCACGCTGAAGAAATTCGTTATCGTGCCCGGATTTTATATTATAGAATATCTACTCTATATTATATATATAATATATATATTTTTACAATAAGTATTGATTATAATCATAAATACTGCTATAATAGACTCTGTATTCTGGCGTCGTGGCAAAAGGTGGCTCCAGTGCACCAACCACGACCATTATGAGATTTGTGAAGTACCCTTAAGGAGAAGATATGGATTCCATAAATGAAATTTGGATGGCTGTTTTAAATTACATGAAGCCCCAGGTCAGCGAGACCGCCTACAGAATGTGGCTGCAGGATCTGATTTTAAAGAACCTGGACGGCAAGTGTGCTGTGGTGGAATGTAATAACCAAATGAAATACAATATTGTCAGCGAGCAGTATAAAGAACCGTTGGAAGCGGCATTTGAAGAAGTGATCGGCTTTCATGTTACGGTAGAGATCACAACCCGGGAAAATACCCCTAAAGAAGAAGTAAAGCCCAAGGACACCCATCTGTTGCCCACGGAGCAGCCGGGGGATATTCATACCTTTGACACCTTTATTGAGGGCTATTCCAACAAATTTGCTTACCGTGCAGCCATGGCGGTGGCAAAGGATCCGGGCGGCGTCAGCAGCCAAACCAACTATAACCCGCTGTTTATTTACGGTCCCTCCGGACTGGGCAAGACCCACCTGCTTAACGCCATTTGGCACGAAATTCAAGACAATTTTCCGGAAAAGCGTATTCTTTATGTAAAGGCGGAAAGCTTTGGCAACGAATTTGTAATTGCCTTGCAGCGGCACACTACCGATGACTTCCACGACAAGTACAGAAAAAATATTGATGTACTTTTGGTGGATGATATTCAGTTTTTAGCCGGGAAAGAATCCATTACTGAGGAGTTCTTCCACACCTTCTCTGCACTGAAGGACGCAGGCAAGCAAGTGGTCATTACCTCTGACCGGGTGCCGAAAGACATTCCCATGATTACCGACCGATTGAAAACCCGGTTTGAAAGCGGTCTGCTGGCGGACATTAACCCGCCGGAATTTGAGACCCGCTGTGCCGTCATTAAGCGCAAGGCGGAAATGCTGGATTTTGACATTCCCCAAGAAGTGGTAGAATATATTGCAAAAAATGTAAAAAACAATATTCGCCACCTGGAGAGCGTGACAAAAAAATTGCAGGCCATGCAAAACCTGTTTAACCAAAAGCCCACCATTGCCGGGGCACAGACGGTAATTAAAGATATTATTGAGGACAGCCAGCCCCTACCGGTCACCATTCAAAGAGTGGTAGACGAGGTGAGCCGGGTTACCGGCATCTCTGAGGAAGAAATTTACAGCACCAAGCAACAAGCAGCCGTAACGCACGCCCGCAAGATTACCTTTTATGTGATCCGGGAAGTAACCGGTATGAGCTATGTGGCGATCGGCAAAGAATTTAAAAAAGACCACTCCACCATTATGTACAATGTGAACAGTATCGAAAAGGCCATGAAAAAGGACTCTCGTCTGGCTCGCCAGGTCAACGACATTGTCAACAACATTAACCAACACAAGGATAATCAGTAAGGCAAAAATACACGCCTTACAAACCAAAATTTTCAACATTTTTTTCATTTTACACAAAGAAAATTTGCACACCCCTTGTGAAAGACAAAATCTTTCCACATCTTCAACAAATTTTCAAAATCCGGGCGTGGAAGAAAAAGGCGCCAAAAATCCCGCGGTTGACCGCAATTTTGTCGCTTTCCACACTTTCACCGCCCTATACTACTACTACTAAAACCCATACTGTAATAGGAAACGGAGGGAGCGAATTTTATGAAATTCACCTGCAACGCCAGAGAACTGAATACCGCCTGCAATAATGTAATGCGCGCAGTCAGTACCAAAATGACCGTACCCACCATTGAGGGTATTTTAATGGAATGCGGCAGTGATACACTGAGCCTCACCGGCTATGACTTTGAATTTGGCATCAACACCACACTGCAAGCCAGCGTTACCGAACCGGGTGCCATAGTGATCAATGCCAAAGTGCTTTGCAATATCATTAAGGAGCTGACGGCAGAGACGGTGACCTTTGACATCAGCGGCACTTCTGTTTCTATTATTTGTGGCGCTGCCCAATATGCCATTACCGGTATTGACGCAGACGATTATCCGGAGCTGCCCAGCGTCAGCGGCGGCTATCCTCTGTTCTTAAATCAAAACCTGTTGCAAAAGATGGTACAGCAGACGCTGTTTGCGGTGGCAGACAGCGAAGCCTCTAAGCCGGTGCACACAGGGCTTAAATTTGAAATGAGCCTGAACCAGCTGCGCCTGATTGGCGTAGACGGCTACCGCTTGGCCATTCGCACGGAAACCGTAAAATATGACGGCGAGGATATTAGTTTTATCGTACCCAAAAAGACGGTACGGGAGCTGATCAAGCTGCTGAACCCGGAGGAGGACGAAAATATCTCCGTTTCCGTAGGCAAGCGTCATATTGTATTTGAAGTGGGGCAGTACAGCATTATCAGCCGGTTGCTGGAAGGCGAATTCTTAGATTATAACGCCGCAGTGCCTAAAAGCAGTAATACCACGGTACTTATTAACACCGAGGATGCCATTCACTGCATTACCAGTACCATTCCGGTAATTGAAAATAACCAAAAGAACCCCATTCGCTGCCTGTTTGATGCAGACGAAATGCGGGTATCCACTGTGTCCGGCCTGGGCCGGGTGGTAAACTACACCCACGCCAATGTAAGCGGCGATCGGGTGGAGATCGGTTTTAACTCCAAATATGTACTGGACGCACTGAACGCCGCAGACACCGATCAGGTACGCATTGAGTTGTCCGGCCCGGTTAGCCCGGTGAAGGTGCTGCCGATGACCGACGACAGCTTCCTGTTCTTGGTGCTGCCTATGAGGCTGAAAAATGAAGCTTAATGTAAATATCAAACCCCATCGGCAAGAGACGGTGACCATCAGTACCCCCTTTATCCGGCTGGACGCGCTGCTGAAATTCAAAGGCGAGGCGGAAACCGGCGGCCAGGCCAAGCAAATGATTCAGGACGGACTGGTGAAAGTGAATGGGGAGACCTGTACCGCCAGAGGCAAAAAAATTAAGCCCGGCGATGTGGTGGCCGTCCACGGCACCGATTATACCATACAGCAATGAAGATAGAACGCATGGGTATTGACGCCTACCGCAATCTGGAACACCTGGTGCTGGATTTTGACGATGTAAATGTGATCTACGGCGAAAATGCCCAGGGTAAGACCAATTTGATTGAAGCGGTGTACCTGTTTACCGGCGCTAAAAGTTTTCGCGGCGCCCGGGACAGCGAGCTGGTACAGTTCGGCAAAGAACAGGCACAGCTGCAAATTCATTTTGTCAGTGGTAATCGACCCCAAACGGCCATGTTACAGATTAAAAAACGCCGCAGCGCCACCTTAAACGGCATTGCCAAGACCTCTGCCGCCGCGCTGGGGGAGGAGATCAAGGCGGTGGTGTTCAGCCCCGCCCATTTGACCATGATTAAAGACGGCCCGGCAGAACGACGCAAGTTTTTAGATCTTGCTCTGTGCCAAATCCGTACAGGATATAAAAAATTGCTCAGCGACTACAACCGCAGTTTGGCCCAGCGGAATATGCTGCTGCGAGATATTGCGGCAGGTAAAATGAGCGCCGACACCCTGTTTATTTGGGACGGCAACCTGGCTCGTGCCGGAGCAAAGATCATTTATCAGCGCCGTGCCTATGTGGCTGCGCTGGAAGAACCCCTTTCCCGTATTCACACCGGTCTGTCCGGCGGGCGGGAGCAGATCGGCGCCCAACTGCAAGGCGCCTTTGATTACGGTGATTTGGCCGTAGAAGAACTGGAACGGCGCCTGCTTTCTCTGCTGGAAAGTGCCCGCAGCGAGGATATTTACCACCGGGCCACCACCGTTGGACCCCACAGGGATGATCTGGATATTACCTTAAACGGTATTTCTGCCCGAAAGTACGGCAGTCAGGGGCAGCAGCGCAGTTGTGTGCTCTCCCTAAAACTGGCGGAGGCGGAAATTCTGCAACAAAAAACAAATGAAGCCCCTATTGCCCTACTGGACGATGTAATGAGCGAGCTGGACGAAGGGCGGCAAGATTATATTCTCAACCACATGAAGGGTATGCAGTTGTTTATCACCTGCTGTGATGCGGGCACCATCTTGCGTGGCACCCGGGGCAAAACCTTTCATATTGAAAACGGCAAGGTGGTGAACTGATGCTCCTGCACATTGGCGGCGACACAGTGGTGCGTACCGGCGATATTATTGGTATTTTTGATATGGATACCTCCACGGTAGGTAAGGCCACCCGAGATTTTTTAACCAGGGCAGAGCAGCAAAAGCGGGTGCAGTATGTAAATTACGACCTGCCCAAAAGCTATGTGCTTACCAAAGAGACGGTGTATATCAGTCCCCTGAATGTAAGCACCCTGATCAAACGATGGAAATAACCCATTTTCGATAGAATACGGACACAGGCACCGCACCTGCCCACAGTGCGGAGGACGCCTTTGTGGGCAGAAAGGCAGAAGTTATGGCTGAAGAAGAAAAGACTGTTTTGGAAGAAGCGGATATGGACACCGTTGTAACGGAAGAATATTCCGCAAAAGATATTCAGGTGCTGGAGGGTCTGGAGGCCGTCCGCAAGCGCCCGGGTATGTATATCGGCTCCACCGGCCCCCGAGGTCTGCACCACCTGGTGTATGAGATCGTAGACAACTCCATTGACGAGGCACTGGCCGGGGTCTGCACCCACATTGAGACGGAGATTTTGCCCGGTAATGTGATCAGCGTGCGGGATAACGGCCGTGGTATTCCCACCGGCATTAACGAAAAGACCGGTCTGCCTGCTGTAACGGTGGTGCTCACCGTGCTCCACGCCGGCGGTAAGTTCGGCGGCTCCGGCTATAAAGTATCCGGCGGTCTGCACGGCGTAGGCTCCTCTGTGGTAAATGCTCTGTCCCAGTGGCTGGAGGTAGAGGTGACCCAGAACGGCCATGTGTACGCCCAGCGCTTTGAGCGAGGCAAGCCGGTGGACGATCTGCATATTATTGCCGATCGGGAGGGGCACGGTACCCTCATTCGCTTCCAGGCGGACCCGGAGATCTTCTCCGAGACCACCGAGTACGAGTACGATGTACTGGCCCGCCGTCTGCGGGAGCAGGCATTCCTGAACGCCGGGCTGTCCATTACGCTGACGGATAAGCGAGGCGAAGAGCCGGTAGCCGAGGAATTCTGCTACGAGGGCGGTATTCGGGAATTTGTAAAGTACATCAACACCACCCGGGGACTAAATCCCATTCAGGACGAAGTGATCCACATCTCCACGACCAAGGACGACCGCAGTGCAGAGGTGGCGCTGTGCTATACGGACAGCTACAATGAGACCCTGCTGTCCTTTGCCAACAACATAAATACCATTGACGGCGGTACCCACGAGACCGGGTTCAAAACCGCCCTGACCCGGGTGTTTAACGACTACGGCAAAAAGTTTAATATTCTGAAAGAAAATGACAAGAAGCTCTCCGGCGACGATGTGCGCGAGGGGCTGACTGCCGTCATCAGCGTGAAGCTTACCGAGGCCCAGTTTGAGGGCCAGACCAAGGGCAAGCTGGGCAATACGGACATTACCGGCCTGGTCAGCTCCCTGGTATATGACAAGCTAATGACCTATTTTGAGGAGAACCCGGCGGTAGCCAAGGCGCTGCTGTCCAAGTCCCTGGATGCTTCTCGCGCCAGAGAGGCGGCCCGCAAGGCCAGAGATAACGCCCGTAATAAGACCGGGCTGGAAAGCAGCAAGCTGCCGGGCAAGCTGGCGGACTGCTCCTCCAACGACCCCTCCCTGTGCGAAATTTACATCGTCGAGGGTGATTCCGCCGGCGGCTCCGCCAAGGACGGACGGGACCGTGCCCACCAGGCCATTCTGCCCCTTTGGGGTAAAATGCTGAATGTGGAAAAGGCACGGCTGGACAAGGTTTACGGCAACGAAAAGCTGATGCCTGTGGTGACCGCGCTGGGCACCGGCATTGGCGAGGACTTTGACATTACCAAGCTGCGCTACCACAAGATCGTGATTATGGCCGATGCGGATGTGGACGGCGCGCACATTCGTACCCTGCTGCTGACCTTCTTTTTCCGCTATATGAAGCCCTTAGTTGAGGGCGGATACATTTACCTGGCCCAGCCCCCGCTGTTTAAGGTGCAAAAGGGCAAAAAATTCAAGTATGCCTTTAGCGACGAGGAGCGGGACCGGCTCATTGAAGAAATGGGCGGCCAGTGCGACATTCAGCGATACAAAGGTTTGGGTGAGATGGACCCGGAGCAGCTGTGGGAGACCACTATGGACCCGGAATTTCGCATTATGCTGCGGGTGACCGTAGAGGACGCCCAGCAGGCAGACGAAACATTCTCTATTTTAATGGGCGATAATGTTGAACCCCGCCGTGAATTTATTGAAAAGAATGCAAAATATGTACAGAATCTGGACATTTAATTGCAAGTAGTCGCCTACCCCGGCGGGGTTCAAACGACGCTCCGCGGGCTGGCACAGCCGGGCTGCGGGAGAACGCTCCGGTGGAGCGTTTGATAGCGGCGTGCACCAACTGTGCTGTGTCAAAAGCCCCCTGGCGGATCAAAGGCAAAATATGTACAAAATTTGGACATTTAATTGCAAGTAAATGCCTACCCCGGCGGGGTTCAAACGACGCTCCGCCGGCTGGCGCGTTAGCGCGACTGAGAGATTCAATCACATCTTCTCCCAAACAAAGGAGAACACCATGACCACATTTGAATTTAAAATGACGCCACGGGCGTATTACGCCGGGTGGCGGGTGCTACAACGGCAGCAGCTGCGGCTGCAATGGGTATTTTGCGCCCTGTGTGCGGTGCTGGCAGTGGCGGGTATTTTGCTGTATTTTCTGCTGCAAGATGTGGAAGAAACGGCGATGCTCCCGGCACTGAGCGGTATTGTAGCAGCCATGGCTGTGCTGCTGCCTTGGATGCGGCGCAGTTCCGTGCTGCGGGAGTTTGGCAACTCTCCCACACTGACCCAGCCCTTTACCCTCCGGCTGGAGGAGCAGGCGCTGCTGGTGTGGAGCAAATTTGAGCAGTACACCTTGCCTTGGCAGGGGATCACCTACGCCAAGGAGACCAAGGACTATATTATTCTCATCGGGTGCTACCGGATGGGGCTGTTTGTGATTGAAAAAGCAGACTGTGACCCGGCGGATCTGAATGCGCTGCTCAGCGCCCTGCACGAGAAGGCACCGGCCTTTGGAGGTGCAAAATGATTGAAGTGAACTACTGCTTAGAAGCCATGGATTTTGCCGATATGGCGGCGCTGCGTCGGCGGCTGACCCGCATAATCCCCATTCTCTTTTTTGCAGCTGTTGGATTTGGCTGTGCGGTGGCGGGCTTTAGCGCCCGGTCCCACCAGCCTATCGTTGCACTGGCGGCCTGTATGCCCCTGTTGGTCATGGGCGTTCTGCTGCTGTGCCGCGGACCTGTGTCTCGGCGGATGTATACCCGCTTGTGCAAGGCACATCCGTCCCTGACTGCGCCGGTGCAAATGCGCATTACCGGCACGGAGGTGGAGTGGACCATGCCCGGCGAAAAGCCGGATCAGTGCGAAATTCACGCGGTGTACCCTATGGCCATGTTTGGCGCCGTATTTGAGACCGGGCGGTTGTTTGCCTTTGCCATTCCCGGCACCGTTACGCTGCTGCTGCCCAAGCGGGCACTGCCGGAGAGCGAACTGCCCCGGCTGCGGGAAATGCTGCAAAACACCGCTTATTATAAATTGACCAAGTAAAACCTGCCGGGCTGTGGCCCGTATTTAGGAGATGAATGCCAATGGATAACAATGAGATCCGGTATGACAATCAAAAGATCGTAGATGTAGAGATTAACAAAGAGGTGCGCAAGGCCTTTTTGGACTACTCTATGAGCGTGATTGTCAGCCGTGCCCTGCCGGATGTGCGGGACGGGCTGAAGCCGGTACACCGCCGTATTCTTTACACCATGTTTGAGAACAACCTGTACCCGGATCGGGCATACAGAAAGTGTGCAGACACCGTAGGTACCGTACTGGGTCGTTACCACCCCCACGGCGACGCCTCTGTGTATGATGCCATGGTGCGACTGGCCCAAACCTTCTCCATGCGCTACACGCTGGTAGACGGTCACGGCAACTTTGGTACCGTAGACGGCGACCCGGCCGCTGCGTACCGATACACCGAGAGCCGAATGAGCAAGATCAGCATGAAAATGCTGCAAGATATTGATAAGGACACGGTGGATTTTGCCTCCAACTACGATGACCGACTGAAAGAGCCGGTGGTACTGCCGGCCCGCTATCCCAATTTGCTGGTGAACGGCTCCAGCGGCATCGCCGTAGGTATGGCCACCAACATTCCGCCCCACAACCTGCGGGAAGTGATTGACGGTATGTGTTGCCTGATCGACAACCCGGATGTGGGATTGCCGGAGCTGATGCAGCACATTAAAGGCCCGGACTTCCCCACCGCCGGTATCATTATGGGCGCCCGAGGCATTCGCCAGGCCTATGAGACCGGCCGGGGCAAGATCTATCTGCGTGCCCGGGCAGAGATTGTAGAGAGCAAGGGCGACCGCTACAAGATCGTGGTTACCGAGCTGCCCTACCAGGTGCGCAAGGCGGCGCTGATCGCCAGCATTGCCGAGTTGGCCCGAGACAAGAAGATCGAGGGCGTGGCGGACATTAAGGACTTCTCCTCCCGCAAAGGTATGCACATTGAGATCACCGTTAAGCGGGACGCCAACGCCCAGGTGGTGCTTAATAACCTGTACAAGATGACGCAAATGCAGGTAACCTTCGGTGTGATTATGCTGGCGCTGGTAGACGGCGTGCCCCGCATTCTTTCCCTGAAGGAAATGCTGCAAAATTACATCTCCTTCCAGGAAGAGATCATCACCCGCCGCACCCGCTATGATTTGAAGAAAGCCCAGGATCGCGCCCATATCTTAGAGGGTCTGGCCCGCGCCATTGATATTGTGGATGAGATCATCGCCACCATTCGCGGCTGCAAGGGCGGCCAAGCCGAGGCCAAGCAGGAATTGATGGCCAAGTACGACTTTGACGAGCCACAGGCTGCGGCCATTGTGGCGTTCCGTTTGGGTCAGTTGGCCGGACTGGAAATTGAAAAGATCCGCACCGAGTTGGGCGAGCTGCACATCAAAATTGCCGATTATCAAGACATTCTCAGCAGTGAGACCCGGGTGTTAGAGATCGTAAAGGAAGAGGCCCGCGCCATCGGCGACAAATTCGGCGACGAACGGCGTACCGAGATTACCGCTGCCTCCGGCGATGTGGATGACGAGGACCTGATCCCGGTAGAGGACTGCATGCTCACCCTGACCACCATGGGGTATATGAAGCGCCAGACGGTAGATACTTATAAGGCACAGAACCGCGGCGGCAAAGGCATTATGGGCATGAGCCGCAGAGAGGAAGATGTGGCCAAGACCATGTTTACCTGCTCCACCCACGACTACATTATGCTCTTTACCAACAAGGGCAAGGTGTTTAAGATGAAGGGATACGAGATCCCCGCCGCCTCCCGTACCAGCAAGGGTATGAATGTGGTGAACCTGCTGCCTTTGGAGAATGAGGAACAGATCAGCGCTATGGTGCGGGTGCCGGACAGCGAAGAGCGCCAGTACCTGTGCATGGTTACCAAGAACGGTGTGATCAAGCGCACGGAGATCAGCCAGTACGATCATATTCGCAAAACCGGCATTATCGCCATCAATTTGGACGAGGGCGACGAACTCAGCTGGGTGGAGATCACCGACGGCAACCGCAATCTGATCGTGGCTACCCACGATGGTATGAGCATTTGCTTTAAGGAGAGCGACGCCCGCCTGATCGGCCGTACCGCCCGCGGCGTGCGCGCCATTCAGCTGGCAGAAGGCGACTATGTGGTGGGCTTTGCCGTGGCGCTGGAGGACACCCGCCTGCTCACCGTCAGCGAGACCGGCTACGGCCGCAAGAGCAACTTTGACGACTACCGGGTGCAGTCCCGTGCCGGCAAGGGCCTGATCAACTACCATACCGAGACCTACGGCAAGGTGGCCATGATCGCCCCGGTGCGCGAGGACCAGGATATTATTATGATCTCCCAGGAAGGCATTGTCATTCGCACTCCTGTGGATCAGATCTCTGCCTTTAAGCGCCCGGCCAAGGGCGTAAGGGTGATGCGTACCACAGACGAGGACAAGGTGGTTACCCTGTCCGTGGTGGAGCACATGGAGCCGGAGAAAACGGACGACACCCCGGAGGGTGACGGCACAGAAACCCCGGTATCTGCCCCGGAAACCGCAGAATAATAGACACTTAACCGTCTGTGTGTTCACAAAGCACAAGATTTTACAAATTTTTTATTGTAATGACATAAAAAATGAAGTATAATTGTGGCTATGCTTTGGGGCACACAGGCGCTTTTGTTTTTTGTGCCGTCGGTCCCAACGGAACTACCTGCAAAAAGAGGAGATCTTTTTCATGGCAAAAGACTATAATATTGACGATATTTTGTCCGAGGTAAAGCAGCGCCGGGCAGAGCAGGAAAGCAACTTAAAGTCTGCGCCTGCGCCCAAGGCTGCGCCTGTACAGACGGACGCCAATCGAGAAGCCTACGCCGGTAAACTGGTGGAGGAGCTGCTGGGTCCGGAAAAGCCCGCTGTAAAGCCGGAACCGAAAGAGAAAAAAACAGCAGCGCCGCAGCCGCCGAAAGCAGCGCCGCAGCCCACCCCGGCACCCCGGGAGAAAGCGGAGCCGCAGCAAAAAGCTGCCCCTGCGCCGGAAGCCAAACGGGCACCCAAACCCGCCGCACCTAAGGCAGACACTGCCGATGTGCCGGTGCAGCAGGTGCGCCGCAAGCTGCAACCCCCGCCCCCGGCATACGAAAATCGGGATCGCACCGTGACCCCGGACAAGCCGAGCCAAAAGCCGAAAAACCAGCCCCCGCTGGAGCCGGCAAACCTAAGCCACCAAGCCACGGACGAGATGATTGATTTGTTCTCTCTCTCCGGCAAGGCGGAGAATGCACCGGCGGCAGCGGACAAAAAGCGCAAAAGCGGCAAAAAGCAAAAAGGCGGCAAAAAGCAAAAAGATCCCAACGCTTTGCCCTGGCGCAAGACCAAAAAGGGCAAAATTTCCATTGCCATTATTGTTGTGCTGGCTGTGCTGATTGTGGCTGGCGGCGTTTTTGCCGTGTGCTATGTAAACGGTCTGTTGGGTAAGTTCACCGACGAAGCGGACGATTACCAAAAGACGGACACCTCCTATCATGGTATGGATTTCTTAAAAGAGAACTTTCCGGAGATCAAGGAGCCGTCTGCGGCAGACGCAACGACCTATAAAGAATATTTGAAAAACTGGTACAAAAACGGCGATCCGGTCAGCTCTACCCATGTAAAGAACATTTTGCTCATCGGGGAGGACACCCGGGAGGAGCAGATCAGCGACACCTCCCGTGCCGACTCTGCCATTATCGCCAGCGTCAATATCGATACCGGCAAGATCACTTTGACCTCCGTACTGCGCGATTTGTATGTGTACTTTGAGGCGAACGGTGAGGGCCAGTACGACAAGATCAACGGCGCTGCCTCCATGGGCGGCATGAAGGAATACATCAAAACCGTGGAGCGTTACTATAAGATCCAGATCGACAACTACGCGGTGGTGAACTTTGCCAGCTTCCCCAAGATCATTGACAGCCTGGGCGGCGTGACCATTACCATTACCGATCGGGAGATCAACGAGATCAATAACCACCCCAAGCGCTACGGCAATGTGTATATCGAGAAGAGCTACGAGGGCACCGAGGGTAAGCAGAAGCTGAACGGTAAGCAGGCGCTGGCCTACTGCCGTATTCGTAAGATTGACACGGATAACGCCCGCGCCGATCGGCAAAAGACCGTGCTGCTTCAGGTGTTTAAGAAGATGAAAGGCTCTTCCACCACCGAGCTGCTGAAAGTGGTCAACGACCTGGTGGGCTATGTGTACACCGGGTACAGCAAAAAGGAACTGGTGAGCCTGGCTACCTATGCCCTTTCCAACGGCTGGATGAATTACGAAACCCAGACTTTTTCTGTGCCTACGCCGGATCATGCCCGCGGCGGCAACTACCTGATCGGTCCCACCCAGCTGACCCCCTGCGGTCCCAGTCGGGGCGTGTGGCTGTGGAAGTCGGATATTCCTCAGGACGCCTACGACCTGCAAATGAAGATCTACGGCAAGAGCAATATTAAGTTGGCGGAGAACCGCTGCGATTATTGCAACCTGCTGTAACGGCAGAATAAACAGAAGAAGAAATGAAAAAAAGCACCCCACCCGGGGTGCTTTTTTGATGATGGTTTTGTGTAAATGCGGGCGGCAGATTGCCGCCCCTACGAGTAAATAGATGTTAAAAAACATAAAAGACCGCAGGCGTTTTGGTAACCGGTGGACCGTAGGGGCGGATACCATCCGCCCGCTTGATCCCAACATTTTTTATTTATCAAATTCCATTTTGTAGGGTGCGATGCCCGATCGCACTGTTAAATGCCGTCACAAAATCTTAGTCCTCTACCTGCTCCAACTGTGCCATGGGAATGGGGGCGGTGTCCTCTACTTGCATTTTATTGGCACGCATCCACAGGGCCGGGTCCAGGTGTAGCTTATAGCCAAAGCCCGGGTCCGTCTGCCAGTTGGCCATGGCTGCCTCCGGCAGGCCGTAGCAGGTGAGCAGGGTCATCATGACCCCGGCGTGGCACACCAGGGCGATCCGCCGGGTGCCGGTTTGGACACAGCCGGAGATTACCTTTTCAAAAGCGGCGCACACCCGGTGCATAAACTGGGCGTTGGTCTCGCCGTACGGCGGGCTTGCCTGCATATCCCCTTGCAGCCAGTCCCGAAAGTCCAGGTTGTCCTGTAATTCCGCAGCGGTCTTGCCCTCAAACTCGCCGAAGTTATATTCCTTAAAATCCTCAATGGTAATCAAATTGTTACGCGGAAAGAGAATGGCGGCGCTGTCCTTGCACCGCTTTAAGGGGGAGGTAAACACGGCGTCCACCTCCGGGTACGGGTACTTGCCCCGCAGGGTATGCAGTTGGTTGATACTATCCATAGTGAGTGGCAAATCCGTCTGCCCAATATACTGTGCGTTTAGGTTGCCTTTAGTGAGCCCGTGACGAAAAAGATAAACCGTGTATGACTTCAATGCAAAATCCTCCTGAATAACGGCGATAGCCGACGAAACATTACAAATTGTTGACAGAATAAAATAACCCTTTACAAAGAGTATAAGCTGATATATAATACTCGTTGTAATATTTTTGGGAGTGAATGAACAAATGGAGATCCAAAGCGAGAACTTGGAACAGGTCAAAGAAGAGTTCAAGGACCTGAAAGGGCGGGCCAAAGCCGCCAAGCGCGCCATGCGCCAAAGCAAAGCCGACAAGGCGGAGAAAAACAGCAAGTTCGCCGCCACCCTGAGCCAGCTGCGTCGGGAGCGGGGCATCAGCCAAAAAAAAGCCGCCGGCGATTTGGGTATCAGCCAGGCGCTGCTGTCCCATTACGAAAAAGGCATTCGGGAGTGCGGGCTGGACTTTGTGGTCAAGTGCGCCGATTACTACGGCGTGACCACCGACTATCTGCTGGGGGTGTCTGCCAGCCGCAACGGACTGGATCCGTCCGTGTATGCCAGTTTGGGTGCAGAGGACGATGATATGCCCCTAAGCACCCTGAGCCAAGCCACCCGTATTTTGCTGGATACGGCAGCCGCTGCCTCTCGCGGGGGCGCTGCCCGGTATATTTATGATTACTATATGCTCAGCCTGTATCGAGGCGCGCTGACGATGGCTAAGGCCGGTATTTTGCCCAAAGAGATGTTCAAGCTGGACTACAATCTGGGTCGAGAGTTGGCCTCCGCCGCCTTGGCGGTGCAGGACGCCCGCTTTGTGTTTATTGAGGACAAAAGCCGCACCGGCTCCGATGTGCCGGAAAAGACGGCGCTGCATACCATCATTGCCGAGGCGGAAGAATATATCCTGAATAATTTTGTGATCGAGTGATCAGAACAGGCTTTCCTGGGTTTGCTCCTCCGCCACAAATCGTGTTAAGATCGTCGCAGACAGTTCTGCGGCGATTTTTTTGAATGTGGGGTAATCCATGGCAGCGTTTTCGTCGCCGCCGTCGCTGATGGCGCGCATTACCGCAAAGGACACCCCGTTGGCAGCACAAACCTGACCCACGGCGCCGCCCTCCATCTCGCCGCACAGGGCGTCAAACTCCCCGGCGATGGCAGACTTCAGTGCTGCGGTGCCGATAAAGGTATCGCCGCTGGCTACCGTGCCCCGATGGATACGCTCGCCGCTGTTGATGGCGGTGCGCGCCAGTCGATCGGACAGGGTTGGGTCCGTTGCCACTTTAATGGTGCCCAGGCCGTTGATAAAGCCCTTTGGCTCGCCTAAAGCGGTAATGTCAATATCGTACTGGCATACATCGGTGGCAATGACGATATTTTTAATCACCACCCGCTCACTTAGGGAGCAAGCTACGCCGATATTGATGACCCGATCCACTTGGAAACGGTCAATGAGCAGCTGGGTGCACAGGGCGGCATTTACCTTGCCCGGTGCGCACTGCACCACGGTGATCATTACGCCCTCCAGCTCGCCGGTCACGAAGTCGCAGCCTGCCGCCCGGGTGGTGACGGTGCCGGTCATCTTGTCCTTAATGGTGCGGACCTCCACATCCATTGCGCCGATAATGCCTAACATATACGGGTCTCCTTTTGCAGTAAGGGCCGCAGCAGCAGCCGAAAAATCAGGACGCCGAGCACGGCACCCAGGGTGTTTAAGATAATATCGTCCACATCCGCGTCCCCGCTTTTGGTGAGAAGCTGAAAACTCTCTACAAACACGGACAGGGCCACAGGCACCAGGGTGCCCCACAGCACCGGACGCCGCCGCACCGTGCCGCAAAGGGCCAGGGACAGGGAGGTAAAGTACAGCACATTCCCTGCCGAGTGCAGGGCGGTGGAAAAAGACAGGGTGCCGGTCTTGGCATAATACCACAGGCAGTAGATCTCGCCCCGGAAGGGTACGCTGTTGGCGGTAACGAAAATATTGCCAAAGGTGCGCAGCAGAAAAAACTGCAAGATAAAAAGAAACACGCACAAAGGCAGATAGCCCAGGGAGAACCGGCGGTAAAACAGGGCAAAGTCCACACACGCCTTGCTGCACCGGGCGCAAATCCAGCCTGCCGCCAGCAGGGTGAACACGCTGATGAGGGTGTAAAGAAAGTGGTAGATAATGCGGCTGTCGTCCAGCCGGGCAATTAAATTTACCGTATAGCGGTCGATAAAGAACAGCACCAGCGACACCTGCATTAAAACGGCGCAGGCGGTGCCTGCAAAGCGCAGGGAGCGCTCGGTCAAAAAGTTCCACACCGTGACCGCCGCCGGGATCACAAAAGAGAGGATCAGCTTTAACCACTGGTAGCGGAAATTGAAAAAGAACGGTGAGTGCCAGCTGTCTAAAAAGCAGCAGCCTGTAAAAAACAGCCCCAAAACCAGGGCCACACGGCTGACAGCGCGCCACGGACTTGTAGTGTGCATAGGTTCTACCCCCAACATATAGTGACATTATAATATATTATGAGAATAAAAACAAGAAGTAACAGATTTTTGTTGACAACAGGGCGCATTTTATAATATAATATCAACCGCTAATGTGGATCACTATCCCACAAGCCAAAAGTCAATTCGCCTGCACTATGCCGTGCAGAGCATAAGTAAAATCAAGACCAGTTTGATTTTCAGAAACGGAGTGAATGCAAGATGAAAAGAACTTTCCAGCCTAAGAAGCGGCACGCACAGATGGAGCACGGCTTCAGAAAGAGAATGTCCACCAAGAACGGCAGAAAGGTACTGGCCCGCCGCCGTGCTAAGGGTCGCAAGTCCCTGTCTTACTAATTGACCGAACGGAGCGTATTGTGAAAAGCAGCGCCATAAAGGAGAATAAGGTCTTTCGCCGCCTGTACCACCGTGGTAAAAGCAAGGCCGGAGCCAGCCTGGTGACCTATTGTATGAAGAATCGCCGAGGTGAGACCCGGGTGGGCATTACCACCTCCAAGAAAATCGGCACCGCCGTAGAGCGCAACCGCGCCCGCCGGGTGATTCGTGCCGCCTTTTCACAGCTGGAGGACGGTGTGACCGGATGGGATCTGGTGTTCGTGGCGCGCAGCCGCACCACCAGAGTGAAGATGCAGGTGGTCCTGGCGGATATGGAAAAACAGTTGACGGCCTTAGGGGTGTTATCGCATGAAGAACATCGTTAAGAAGCTGGCGATCTTCCTGATTCGTACCTACCAGCTGACTCTCAGTCCCCGATTTTCGCACGGCGCCTGCCGCTATACCCCTACTTGCAGCCAGTATGCACTGGAGGCCATTGAGATCCACGGCGTGTGGAAGGGGTGCTGGCTGGCGTTTTTGCGTATTTTGCGCTGCAATCCTTTCTTTAAGGGCGGGTATGACCCGGTGCCCCCAAAGAAGGACAAGCCCTGCGCTCACCGCTCTACAACTGAATCTAACGAGGACAATGCATGAACAGTATTTTATTAGCTGCCACTTCTTCTTCCGCGGGCATGGGCCTTTTTAAGCCGCTTTATTGGCTGTTCGGTGTGTGCATGGGGTTCCTGATGGATCTGCTGAACAATCAGTATTTCGTGGCCATCGTCATCTTTACGGTGGTGACCCGAGTGATCCTGCTGCCCTTTAACATCCACCAGCAAAAGACCATGGCCAAGACCGCCCGCTTGCAGCCCAAGCTGGCGAAGCTGCAGAAGAAGTACCCGGACCCTAAGGACCGGATGAAGCTCCAGCAAGAGACCCAGGATCTGTACGCCCGCGAGGGCCACAATCCCATGCAGATGGGCTGCGGACCGATGCTTTTCCAGATGGTGTTCCTGATGGGCATCATCGGGATTATTTATTATCCCCTGTCTTATGTGTTGGGGATGAAGGGCTTTGCGGATCAGTCCGCCAACATTGCGCAGGTGGTGCAGGAGCTGGGCTACAAGGGCCAGTATTTGCAGCTGGGTATTTTGGAGAATTTCGGCGCCTATAAGGACACTTTGGTTGAGAAATTCCCCACCCTGTTTACTGCGGACAACTGCGCCGCCATTCAGGCGTACCGCGACGGTATGGTGATCGGTAATTTGGATATGACCGCCATTCCCCACTGGAAAGACGGGATCATTATTATCGTTCCCCTGCTTTGTCTGGTGACCTCCCTGGCCTCCACCCTGGTGTCTACCATGATCCAGAAGAAGAACAATCCGGCAGCCGCACAGCAGACCAGCCAGATGCTGATTATGATGCTGATGATGCCGTTCTTCTCCTTTTACATTTCGTTTAAGGTACCGGCAGCGGTCGGTTTTTACTGGATCATCTCCAACCTGGTGGCCATTTTGCAGCAGCTTTTCCTGGCCAAGTTCTTCCCGCCGAAGCGCAGCCAGGCTAGACTGATGCTGGAGAACACCATTTACCGGCGCTCCAGAGAAGCGAACATCAAAAAACTGAAATAACACGACCCCCCGGGTCACCGGGAGGATAAGTCGGAGGAAAGCATGTTAAAAGAATTTGAAGGCAGAGGCAAGACCCTGGAGGAGGCCCGCAACGCGGCCCTCATCGGTCTGAATGCGCCCGCCTCGGCAGATGTGCATGTGGAAGTGGTACAGATGCCGAAGAAGAAGGTGCTTGGCCTGTTTGGCGGCAGCGACGCTGTGGTCAAGGTCAGCTACGACGACGGCAAGCGGGAAAAGAAGCCCCAGCCCCGCCGCGAAGCACCGGCGCAGCCCAAAAAGCAGGCGCAGCGCAGCGACAAGCCCCAAAAAGCAGAGAAGCAGAGCGCGCCCCGTGCTGCCAAGGCAGACAAGCCTCGTGCACCGAAGGCGGACAAACCCGCCCGTGCACCCAAAGCAGATAAACCCCGAGAGAAGGCAACCGTGCAGCTTAGCGACGCAGATCTGAACAGCGCCTGCCTGTACTTAAAGCGCCTGATCGAGGGCCTGCAAGTGGAGGATCCCCAGGTGGCCGGCATTCTGAAGGACGGCCTGGTGGAGATCACCATTGACTGCGAGGATTACGGTATTATCATCGGCCACCGGGGCGAGACCCTGGACGCCCTGCAATATCTGACCTCTTTGCAGATCAAAAAGCAGACCGATAAGTATGTGCGCGTGGCCCTGAATGTGGGCAACTACCGGGAAAAGCGCCAGGAAACCTTGAAGAACCTGGCCAAGAAAAACGCGGCCTATGTGCTGCGCACCGGCAAGCGCTATACCTTTGAGCCTATGAATCCCTATGAGCGGCGCATTTTGCACACTGCCATTCAGGAGGTAGAGGGTGTGACCTCTCGCTCCATCGGTGTGGATCAGAACCGTCGCGTGGTGCTGGAGCCGGAAGGCGGCGTGACCAACACCGGCAATGCTCGGGAGCGCTACAACCGTGGCAGTCGCGGCGGTCGTCGCGGCGGCAATCGTTCTGCCGGCAGCAAGCCTGCGGCAGCCCCCAAGGCAGACCGGGCAGACTTGCCCAAGTTCGGCAAGATCGAAGTGCCGAAAAAGGAGATCCCCGCTGAGGAAGCAGCCCCTGCTGCACCTACGGCGGAATAAGTCCAAATACCAACGGCGGAACCGCAGGGCAACCACGGCTCCGCCGTTCTTGTATTTTGCCCGGCGGTATATTATAATAGGTATAAATAATATTTTGGGGCTTGTAAAAGCAGAGAATGTAGGGTCCGATCCCCACATCGGACCGTGGTAGGGCGGGGGCTCGCTCCCGAGTGAATTGCACGCAGTGCAAGAGACACGAGGCTCCAAATGCGTTAGCATTTGGGAGAAACAGTCCGGGGGACTGTTTCGTAGCGAGTGCATAAATTCCTCCGAGTTCGCCTACGGCAAACCCACCTCCCTTTACAAGGGAGGCAAAAAGGTTTATCGTAGGGGCGGCAACCTGCCGCCCGCGGGCGGATACTATCCGCCCCTACGCAGATATTGATATTATACGGAACATCACTTTATCATAACTCCAAACAAAGAAGGTGCAGGTATGGCAAAAACCATTGCGGCCATCGCCACCCCCCACGGTGTGGGCGGGATCGGCGTGGTGCGGCTGTCCGGTGATCGGGCGGTAGAGATCGCCCAGGCAGTATTCCGTGCGGCGGACGGCAGTCGGCTCGCCGATCTGCCCGGCTACACGGCCCGTTTTGGCAGCGTGGCACAGGGCGAAAAAGCCTTTGATCAGGCGGTGGCGCTGGTGTTTCGTGCGCCCCGCTCCTACACAGGTGAGGATGTGGTGGAGCTGAGCGTTCACGGCGGTCTGGTGACGGTGGAACGCACCCTGCAAGCGGTTCTGGCTGCCGGTGCAGCCCCTGCCGGTCCCGGCGAATTTACCAAGCGGGCGTTCTTACACGGTAAAATGGACCTAACCGAGGCGGAAAGCGTGGCGGATCTGATTTCCGCCTCCGGCCAGGCGGCGGCAGACAGTGCCTATACCGCCCTGTCCGGCGCCCTGCGGCAAAAGATCGAGGGCGCGCTGGATATTCTCATGGAAGTGAGCGCCGGTATGGCGGCCTGGGTGGACTACCCGGACGAGGAGATCCCGGAGCTCTCCGGCGACACCTTGCTGAAGAGCCTGCAACAGGCGCAGGGCTTGCTCTCTCACTTGCTGGCAGGCTATGACAATGGTCAGCTGATGACCGCCGGGGTGGATACGGTGATCGTTGGGCGCCCCAATGTGGGCAAAAGCGCCCTGATGAACGACCTGACCGGTCAGGAGACAAGCATTGTGACCGCCGTGCAGGGCACCACCCGGGATGTGGTGGAGCGCACGGTGCGGCTGGGAGATCTGACCCTGCGGCTGGCGGATACCGCCGGGCTGCGCCAAACGGACGATGTGGTGGAGCAGATCGGCGTGGAACGAGCACAGGCCCGGTTGCAACAAGCGCGGCTGGTGCTGGCGGTGTTTGACGGCAGTACGCCCCTGACTTCGGCGGACGAAGAACTGATGACCCTTTGCAAGGGCAAAACCGCTGTGGCGGTGGTGAACAAAAACGATTTGCCCCCGGCGGCGGTGCAGGAAAAAATCAGAGCCGCCTTTGATCGGGTGGTGACGTACAGCGCCAAGAACCACACCGGTCGGGACGATTTGGCGGTGGCGGTGGCAGACGCCCTTGGGGTACAGAATTTTGACGCGGCGGATCCGCTCCTTGCCAACGAGCGACAGCGGCAGTGCTGCCAAATGGCGGCAGACTGTGTGGCGGAAGCGATGGCTGCGCTGGAAGGCGGCATGACCTATGACGCGGTGAATGTGAGCATTGACGCGGCGGCGGATGCCCTGCTTTCACTCACCGGTGCCCGGGCGACACAAGCTGTGGTAGATCGGATTTTTGAAAAATTTTGTGTAGGTAAGTAATGGAATATTTTGCAAAAGCATACGATGTGGCGGTGATCGGCGCCGGCCATGCCGGGATCGAGGCCGGATTGGCAGCGGCACGGCTGGGGTGCAGCACCGCTGTGTTTACCATCAATATGGACTGGGTGGGCAATATGCCCTGCAATCCCTCCATCGGCGGCACCTCTAAAGGTCACCTGGTGCGAGAGATCGACGCATTGGGCGGCGAAATGGGCAAGGCGGCGGATCGCTACACGCTTCAATCTCGAATGCTGAACCTGGGCAAAGGCCCGGCGGTGCACTCCCTGCGGGCACAGATTGACCGGCGCGCCTATGCCGGTGGGATGAAGCACACGCTGGAGCGGCAAGACAATTTGGACCTGCGCCAGTGCGAAATTACAGATATTGTCCAAGGCGAGGACGGTCTTTGGTGCCTGACCACTAAGCTGGAAGCGATCTATACTGCCAAGGCGGTGGTACTGGCCACCGGCACTTTCCTGGGCGGCCGCGTGTATGTGGGCGATGTGAGCTACGAAAGCGGGCCGGACGGTATGTTCCCGGCAACGGCGCTGGCAACCGCGCTGAAAAAGCTGGGTCTGCCCCTGCGCCGGTTCAAGACCGGCACCCCTTCCCGGGTGAACGCCCGCAGTTTGGATTTTGACAAAATGGAAGTGCAGCCCGGCGACGAACGTACGGTGCCCTTTAGCTTTGAGACGGATACACCGCCGGAGAATAAGGTGGTGTGTCACATCACCTACACCAATGCTGCCACCAAACAAGTGATCTTAGACAACCTGGACCGCAGCCCTATGTACAGTGGCAAAATTGAGGGCAAAGGCCCTCGGTACTGCCCCAGCTTTGAGGACAAGGTGGTGCGCTTCTCCGATCGGGAACGGCACCAGTTGTTTGTGGAGCCCTGCGGCGAAAAGACGGAAGAAATGTACCTGCAAGGGTTGTCCTCCTCCCTGCCGGAGGATGTGCAGCTGGCGTTTATCCACACCATTCCCGGTTTGGAGCACGCCCAGGTGATGCGCACCGCCTACGCCATTGAGTACGACTGCGTGGACCCGCGGGCCATGAAAGCCAGCTTGGAGTTTCACGACTTCCCTGGGCTGTTTGGTGCGGGGCAGTTTAACGGCTCCAGCGGCTACGAAGAAGCCGCCGCCCAGGGACTGGTGGCTGGGATCAACGCCGCTATGTTGGTGCTGGGACGGGAGCCGCTGGTGCTGGATCGGGGCAGCAGCTACATTGGCACCCTGATCGACGATTTGGTGACCAAGGGCTGCACAGATCCCTACCGTATGATGACCAGCCGCAGCGAGTACCGTTTGGTGCTGCGCCAGGACAACGCCGACCGGCGATTGACACCTATCGGTTACCGGGTGGGACTGATTTCACAGGAACGTTATAATCAATACTTGGAAAAACAACGGCTGATTGAAGAAGAACGGCAGCGGGTGGCGCAGGTGAGCGTGCCTCTGACCGATACCATTCAGCAAATTTTGACTGCTAAGGGCACGGCACCCCTAAAAACCGGCTGCAAGCTGGAGGAACTGCTGCGGCGCCCCCAACTGACCTACGCAGATTTGGCACCGGTGGATCCGAAACGGCCGGACCTGCCGGCAGCGGTGTTTGAACAGGTAGAGATCGGTATTAAATACGCCGGGTACATTGCCCGTCAGGAGCAGCAGATTAAGGAGCTGCGCCGGGTGGAGGCCCAGCGGATACCGGCGGACATAGATTACAGCAAACTCACCGGCCTGCGGCTGGAAGCGAAGGAAAAGCTGGCTGCCGTTCGCCCGGAAAACTTGGGGCAGGCTGCCCGGATCAGCGGGGTCAACCCGGCGGATGTGGCAGCGTTGCACATTCTATTGGAGAGCCTATGATCGACACGGAGAAATTATCCCGACTGCTTGAAGAACTAAACATCGCTGTGGACGGCTACGCAGCCCAACGGCTGGATCTGTATGCCCAGCGATTGGTGGCGTGGAACGAAAAAATGAATTTGACCGGCATTACCGATCCGGATGGCATACTGGAAAAGCATTTTATCGACTCCATAGAGCCGCTGCGTTTTGTGGAGATACCGAGAAATGCCCGGGTAATTGATGTGGGCACCGGCGCCGGATTCCCGGGCCTGCCGCTGCTGATCGCCCGGCCAGATCTGGACCTGACCCTGGCAGACAGTCTGCATAAGCGGCTGGTGTTCCTGAAAGATGTGCTCCATGGCTGCGGGCTGGTGGCAGAGCGGGTGCATGCGCGGGCGGAGATTTTGGGCAAAGATCCGGACTATCGGGAGCAGTATGATATTGCCACTGCCAGAGCAGTGGCGCCTCTGCCGGTGCTGTGCGAATACTGCCTGCCTTTTGTGAAAGTGGGCGGCGCATTCTTGGCGCTGAAAGGCGCGGAGGACGAGGTGGCGGCGGCAAAGTGCGCCATGGCGACCCTTGGCGGGGAGTTGGAACAGAATGTTTCATATAAACTACCAAGCGGAGACAGCCGCCATTTGGTTGTGGTACGAAAAATATCGCAAACCCCGACAAAATACCCGCGAAAGCCTAAAAAAATAGATACCAAGCCGTTATAAGCCTGTCGAAGCTGCGGTGTTAGAAAGACTTTCCCCCGATGGGAAAGTCTTTCTTTTTGTTCTAAACTGTGATACAGTATAGTCAAAGGAGATGAGGACATGGCCAAAGAGATCGTAGAGATCCCAACGGAACGGCTGCTGCCCAACCCCTACCAGCCCCGCAAGCAATTCAGCAGCGAGGAAATGCTGGGGCTGGCAGACTCCATTCAGCAAAACGGCGTGTTGCAGCCATTGCTGGCACGGCGGATCAACAACAGTGATTATTACGAGCTGATTGCCGGAGAGCGGCGGCTGCGGGCGTCCATCTTGGCCAACCTGCAAACGGTGCCCTGCATTGTGCTGGACTGTGATTACCAGGACAGCGCCGTGATCTCCATCTTAGAGAACATTCAGCGAGCGAACTTAAATTTCTTTGAGGAAGCCCTGGCTATTGCGCATTTGCACGAGCATTTTGGACTGACGCAACAGGAGATCGGCAAAAAACTGGGTAAGAGCCAGTCAGCGCTCTCCAACAAGCTGCGCCTGCTGCGACTGCCTGCCGATGTGCGGTACTATATTGAGAAGGAAGGGCTGACGGAGCGCCACGCCCGGGCACTGCTTAAGGTGGACGACCCGGAAGTCATGTGGACAGTGCTAAGGGCAGTTACCGACCGCCACCTGAATGTAGAACAGACAGAAAGCATGATCGCGCACCTGCTGGGCGAAGATGCGCCGGCGGACAAGCATCGCCGCAAGGTGGTGCCCCTGTTTCGAGATGTGCGTATCTTTGTCAATACTGTAAACAAGGCCATTGCCACAATGCAAGCCAGCGGTATTGACGCGGTAAGCAATAAAACAGAGACAGACGATTATATCGAATTCCATGTGCGCATACCCAAGCATACAGACGAAAGCACCACACAATCCTCTGCGAATGCAGACAAACCTGCTTAAAACGGGAAACCGTTTTAACATATTCTCCTCTTTTCATCACACGGGATGGCTCGGCGGCAACGCCGGGCCATTCTGTGTTTCATGTGAAACATGGTGTAGGCTCGCAATTTATATGTTTCATGTGAAACACGCCGGAAATGCAACCCAATGTTGTTTCATATGAAACACGAAAACGGCGCACAAGATATGGTATGGCCAAATTCGATAGCCACAAATCTCCAAAAATAATACGCGCTGTTTCACGTGAAACCCTTGAAGCGGCCGGGCCTTTGATGTATAATAGCAATCGGAGGTGCCGATATGGGAAAAACCATTTCTATTTTTAATCAAAAAGGCGGCGTGGGCAAAACCACCACTTGCGTCAATTTGGCGGCTGCTTTAGGCGCCAAGGGCAAAAAGACTTTGCTGGTAGACGTTGACCCCCAGGGCAACAGCACCAGCGGCGTAGGTGTGGATAAAAGCGAAATTGAGTATTCCACCTATGATATTTTGGTGGACAACCAGCCTGCCCGTGCGATTTTGCACGAAACGCCCTTTAAGAACCTGGATTTGCTGCCGGCGAACATGAACTTGGCCGGCGCGGAGCTGGAACTGGCAGAGACGGAGGATCGGTTTCGTGCGCTAAAAAAAGCCATTGCCACCCTGGTGGTGGAGTACGACTACATTATTATTGACTGCCCGCCCAGCTTGGGGTTGCTGAGTCTGAATGCACTGGTGGCGTCAGACACCCTGATCGTACCCCTGCAATGCGAATATTACGCCTTGGAAGGCTTGAGTCAGTTGCTCAGCACCGTGCGCACGGTCAAACAGCACTACAACCCCCACTTAGAGCTGCAAGGGGTGGTCTTTACCATGTATGACAGCCGGTTAAAGCTGACCCAGCAGGTGGTAGACGAGGTGGAGAAATACTTCCCCGGCAAAACCTACCACACCATGATCCCCCGCAGCGTCAAGCTGGCAGAAGCCCCCAGCTATGGCAAACCGGTGCTGTATTATGAAAAATACTGTAAAGCCAGCTTTGCGTATAAAAAGTTGGCAGACGAGGTGGTTAAGCAGAGCCGTTGACCCGGCTCTATAATATAATAGGTATAGGAAAAGCGGAGGAAATGCGATGGCAAATAAAAAATCCGGCCTGGGCAAAGGACTGGGCCAGTTGTTTTTAGAGAATTCCGTTGATGAGTTGGTGGCGAACAACACGCTGCCCTTAGAGGAGATCGTGCCCAACAAGGAGCAGCCCCGAAAGACCTTTGACGAAACGGCGTTGGAGGAATTGGCGGAGAGTATTCGCCAGCACGGCGTGTTGCAGCCCCTTTTGGTGCGGCCCCTGCCCGGCGGCGGGTATCAGCTGGTGGCCGGTGAGCGGCGATACAGAGCCAGCCGCATCGCCGGACTGCGAGAGGTGCCGGTGGTGATCCGGGAATTGTCCGATGTGGAGACCATGGAGATCGCCATTATTGAGAACTTGCAGCGTGAGGATCTGAATCCCATTGAGGAAGCGGAGGGGCTGCAAGCGCTGATTGATCGCTGCGGTTTTACCCAGGATCAGGTGGCAGCCAGCGTGGGCAAGTCCCGCCCGGCTATTGCCAACAGTCTGCGGCTGCTGAAGCTGCCCCCGGAGGTGCGGGAGATGACCAAAAGCGGCGCCATCTCTGCCGGCCACGCCCGGGCGCTGCTGGGACTGCCCAATGCGGCGCTGATTTATGCGGCGGCGGAGCAAATCGTTTCACACAAACTTACAGTGCGGGATGTGGAAAAGCTGGCCAAACGCAGTCAGCAGGAAGCCGGTGCGGCACCTAAGCCCCGATCCCGACGGGACGCGTTTTACGACGAGGTGGAACTGGCGCTGAAGGAGACCTTGGGCCGCAAGGTGCGCGTGGTGCCCGGCCGGGGCAAAGGCACGCTGGAAATTGAATTCTATTCCAATGAAGATCTAAAAGATTTGGCCAATAAGTTAGGAGAATAAAAGTATGCTGGATATGAAATTTGTGCGGGAAAATCCCGAACTGGTTAAGGAGAACATCAAAAAGAAATTTCAGGACGAAAAGCTGCCCCTGGTGGATCAGGTAATTGAACTGGATGAGCGCCGTCGGGCTGCCATGACCAAGGCGGACGAGCTGCGTGCAAACCGCAACAAGCTGTCTAAGGAGATCGGCGCCTTGATGGCGCAGGGCAAGAAGGAAGAGGGCATGGCTCTGCGCCAAAAGGTGGCGGATCAGGCCAAGGAACTGGAAGAACTGACCAAAGAGGCCAACGAGCTGAACGAGCAGGTCACCAAGATCATGATGACCATTCCCAATATCATTGACCCCAGTGTGCCCATCGGTAAGGATGACAGTGAAAATGTAGAGGTGGAGCGCTTTGGGGAGCCGGTGGTGCCGGACTTCGAGGTGCCGTACCATACGGACATTATGGAGCGCTTTGACGGCATTGATCTGGACGCTGCCCGCAAGGTGGCCGGTAACGGCTTCTATTACCTGATGGGCGATATTGCCCGGCTGCACTCTGCGGTCATCAGTTATGCCCGTGACTTTATGATCGACCGTGGTTTTACCTATTGCGTGCCGCCGTTTATGATCCGCTCCAATGTGGTTACCGGCGTAATGAGCTTTGCCGAGATGGACGCCATGATGTACAAGATTGAGGGTGAGGACCTGTACCTGATCGGTACTTCCGAGCACTCCATGATCGGCAAATTTATTGATACCATCACCCCGGAGAGCGAGCTGCCCAAGACCCTGACTTCTTACTCTCCCTGCTTCCGCAAGGAGAAGGGCGCGCACGGCATTGAGGAGCGTGGCGTGTATCGTATCCATCAGTTTGAGAAGCAGGAGATGATCGTGGTCTGCAAGCCAGAGGAGAGCAAAATGTGGTTCGACAAGCTGTGGCAGAACACGGTGGACCTGTTCCGCAGCCTGGATATTCCGGTGCGCACCCTGGAGTGCTGCTCCGGCGATTTGGCAGATTTGAAAGTCAAGAGCGTAGACGTGGAGGCCTGGTCCCCTCGCCAGAAGAAATATTTTGAGGTGGGCTCCTGCTCCAACCTGTCCGACGCCCAGGCCCGCCGCCTGAAGATCCGCGTTAAGGGTGAGCACGGCAACTACCTGGCCCACACCCTGAACAACACGGTGGTGGCGCCCCCCAGAATGCTCATCGCCTTCCTGGAGAACAACTTGCAGGCAGACGGCAGCGTGCTGGTGCCCAAGGCCTTGCAGCCGTATATGGGCGGCAAAGAGCGCCTGGTGCCGAAAAAATAATAGCGTTCCACGCCAAACAGCGCCTGTCTGCGGACGGGCGCTGTTTTTTGTGGGCGTATGCATGCGGCTTGATGTGGGCATCAAGCCCTGCAAATCCTATATTCTATCGGGTACGAACCTCGTAGCGGCGCCAATCTGCCGCCCGCGGACGAAAAAATGCCCATTCCGTTTTATGCAATTTCGCCAAAAATAATGTGAACCGTGTAACACGATAGTGGGCGTGTTTTGAGAAATAGGGGAGAAACGCCGGGAAAAAGGCGGAAAATTGTTCCGAAACTGGATGAAATTGTGAACTTTGTAACAAATTATTTCGGCTCGTTCAAAAATATGCCCAAAAACATCGTTAAAAGATTATCAAATTTTAGTGGTATGGTAGATTTGTGCCCAAAAGGCTTGCAAAGGCAAAGGCTTTTCAGTATGATATAGGTGGATTAGCGGAACACCGCTATGATAGTAAGTACAACTTGGAGGCAATAAAATGGCAAGAGAAATCATCGACAGCGTAGAAAAGCTGGAGGCGGAGCTGGACCGGGTGCGCGCAGCGCAGCGGGAGTTCGCCACTTACACCCAGGAGCAGGTGGATAAAATTTTCTTTGCGGCGGCGATGGCTGCCAATAAGGCAAGAATTCCCCTGGCCAAGATGGCGGTGGAAGAGACCGGCATGGGCTTGGTAGAAGACAAGATCATCAAGAACCACTACGCGGCAGAGTACATCTATAACGCATATAAGAACACCAAAACCTGCGGCGTGATCGAGGAAGATAAGGCCTACGGTATTAAGAAGATCGCAGAGCCTCTGGGCGTGATTGCGGCGGTGATCCCCACAACCAACCCCACCTCTACGGCCATCTTTAAGACCCTGATCTGCCTGAAGACCCGCAACGGCATTATCATCTCTCCCCATCCCCGGGCCAAGAAGAGCACCACTGCTGCGGCCAAGATCGTGCTGGACGCTGCTGTGGCAGCCGGCGCGCCGGAGGGGATCATCAGCTGGATTGACGCACCGTCTCTGGATATGACCAACCTGCTGATGAAAGAGGCAGACACCATTTTGGCAACCGGCGGCCCCGGTATGGTAAAGGCCGCGTACTCCAGCGGCAAGCCTGCCCTGGGCGTTGGCGCCGGTAACACCCCTGCCATTATTGATGATACCGCAGATATTAAGCTGGCGGTGAACTCCATTATCCATTCCAAGACTTTTGATAACGGTATGATCTGCGCCTCCGAGCAGAGCTGCATTGTAGACAAAAAAATCTACAAGGCGGTGCGCAAGGAATTTGAGGATCGAGGCTGCTACTTCCTGAAAGCGGACGAGATTGATAAGGTGCGGAAAACCATTATTATCAATGGTGCCCTGAACGCCAAGATCGTGGGTCAAAAGCCGGTGACCATTGCGGCACTGGCCGGCGTGACCATTCCCGAGGAGACCAAGGTGCTCATCGGCGAGGTGGAGAGCGTAGACATTAGCGAGGAATTTGCCCACGAAAAGCTGAGCCCGGTGCTGGCTATGTATAAATCCGAGAACTTTAATGACGCACTGGAAAAGGCTGCCCAGCTGATTGCAGACGGCGGCTACGGTCATACCTCTTCCGTATACCTGAACGCTGTGACCGAGCAGGAGAAGCTGGACGCATTCTCCGCCAAGATGAAGACCTGCCGTGTGCTGGTGAACACCCCGTCCTCTTTCGGCGGTATCGGCGACCTGTACAACTTTAAGCTGGCACCGTCCCTGACCCTGGGCTGCGGCTCCTGGGGCGGCAACTCCGTGTCTGAGAATGTAGGGGTCAAGCACCTGGTGAACATCAAAACCGTTGCAGAAAGAAGGGAAAATATGCTGTGGTTCCGTGCCCCGGAGAAGGTATACATTAAGAAAGGCTGCCTGCCGGTGGCGCTGGATGAAGTGGGCAATGTGATGCAGAAGAAAAAGGCATTCATTGTTACGGACAGCTTCCTGTACAAGAACGGCTACACTAAGCCCATCACCGATAAACTGGACGAAATGGGCGTGACCCACACCACATTCTTTAATGTGGCTCCGGACCCGACCCTGGCTTGTGCCAAAGAGGGTGTGGCTGCCATGAACGCTTTCCAGCCGGATTGCATTATCGCCGTTGGCGGCGGCTCCGCCATGGACGCCGGCAAAATCATGTGGGTGATGTACGAGCACCCGGAAGTGGACTTCTTGGATCTGGCTATGCGCTTTATGGATATTCGTAAGCGTGTGTACACCTTCCCCAAGATGGGCGAAAAGGCGTATTTCATCGCCGTTCCCACCTCTGCCGGTACCGGTTCCGAGGCAACGCCCTTTGCCGTAATTACCGATGAGCGCACCGGCGTGAAGTATCCGCTGGCGGACTATGAGCTGATGCCCAATATGGCAATTGTGGACGCAGACTTCCACATGACTGCGCCCAAGGGTCTGACTGCTGCTTCCGGTATTGACGCGGTGACCCACTGCCTGGAGGCGTACGCTTCCATGATGGCTACCGATTATACCGACGGCCTGGCGATCCGCTCTTTGCAGATGATCTTCCAGTACCTGCCCCGCGCCTACGACAACGGTCCCAACGATCCGGTGGCTCGTGAGAAGATGGCCAACGCAGCCACCATGGCCGGTATGGCATTTGCCAACGCGTTCCTGGGTGTTTGCCACTCTATGGCGCATAAGCTGGGCGCGTTCCACCACCTGCCCCACGGTGTGGCAAACGCACTGATGATCGACTATGTACTGCGGTTCAACGCGGCGGAAGTACCTACAAAGATGGGCACCTTCCCCCAGTATGACCACCCCCACACCCTGGCGCGCTATGCCGAGGTGGCAGACGCTCTTGGCGTTAAGGGTCGCACGGATGCTGACAAGCTGGAAGGTCTGATCAAGAAGATCGACGAGCTGAAAGACTATGTTGGTATTAAGAAGAGCATTCAGGAATACGGCGTGGACGAAAAGTATTTCCTGGACACCCTGGACGATATGGTGGAGCAGGCATTCGATGACCAGTGCACCGGCGCCAATCCCCGCCTGCCTCTGATGAGCGAAATTAAGGATATGTATCTGCGTGCCTACTACGGCAAAGAATAAGGGAGGTTATCTGTATGAAAGCACTGAAAGAGCGCGAGCATAAAGTTATCTATAAAGACGGAGACAAGGTAGTCAAGGTGTTTGACGAAACCTTTTCCAAGGCCGATGTGCTCAACGAGGCACTGAATATGGCTCGGGTAGAAGAGACCGGTCTGCGGATTCCCAAACTGCTGAATGTAAGCAAGGTGGACGGCAAGTGGGCCATTACCAGAGAGTATATTGAGGGTACGCCCCTGAGCCAGCTGATGGCACAGCACCCGGAGAAGCAGGACGAGTACCTGAATACCTTTGTGGATATTCAGCTGGAGATCCTGGGCAAAACCTGCCCCCATCTGAATAAGATTAAGGACAAAATGCACGCCAAGATCAGCGCCTCCGACTATGAGGCCACCCTGCGCTATGACCTGCACAACCGCTTGGAGGGGATGAAACCCCACAAAAAGGTGCTCCATGGCGACTACTGCCCCAGCAATGTGATCGTGACGCCGGATGGCCGGTATTACATTATCGACTGGGCACATGCCACCCAGGGCAACGCCTCTGCGGACGCGGCCCGCACCTACCTGACCTTTACCCTTAGCGGCCAGAGCGATGTGGCAGAGAAGTACCTGGCGCTGTTCTGCAAAAAAGCGGATATTCCCAAGCAGCTGGTGCAGCAGTGGATGCCCATTGTGGCCTGCTCTGAGAGCACCAAGCACATTCCCGGCGAGCGGGAAGTGCTGGACCGCTGGGTCAATGTGTTTGACTTCCAATAATCAGCCCCCCTCCATGTTGGGTTCCTGCCCAACAAGGTGTGTACCCCGACAGTGCGCCCCCCTGCACTGCCGGGGTCTTTTTTTAGGAATCATGCGGTGGGAGCAAGTCCCTGCCGCTGCTGTAATACTTCCCCTCTCTGCATAATCCCCAAAAAATGTTAAATCCTATTGACAGGGTATGCATTGTGTGGTATTTTTTAATTCAAAGTTTAGATGAAAGGGCGTGCGGGTATGCAGGTGTATGCGGATAATGCGGCCACCACCAGAATGAGTGACCGGGCGGTGCAGGCCATGCTGCCGCTGTTGCAAGAGAATTTTGGCAACCCCTCATCGTTGCATTCTGTGGGGCAGCGGGCCAAGGAAGCGCTGGAGAATGCCCGGGACAGCATTGCCGCGGACCTGGGCGTCTCGCCCAAAGAGATTTATTTTACCTCCGGCGGGTCGGAGGCGGACAATCAGGCCATTCGCTCGGCGGCGGCTATCGGTCGTCGCAAGGGCAAGACCAAGATCATCTCGTCCGCCTTTGAGCACCACGCGGTGCTGCACACTTTGGCGGCACTGGAGAAAGAGGGCTTCACCGTAGAGCTGCTGCCGGTACATGAGAACGGGATCGTTCGCCCGGCGGAGCTGGAAGCAGCCCTGGACGAGAACACCTGTTTGGTAACCATTATGGCCGCCAATAATGAGATCGGCACCTTGCAGCCGGTGGCAGAAATCGGCAAAATTTGCCGTGCCCACGGCGTTCTGTTCCATACAGACGCAGTGCAGGCGGTGGGGCATACCCGGCTGAATATCACACAGAGTGATATTGACCTTTTGTCCCTGTCTGCGCACAAGTTCCACGGTCCCAAGGGCGCCGGGGTGCTGTACGCCCGCCGCGGGGTGGCGCTGACCAATGTAATTGAAGGCGGCGCCCAGGAGCGGGGCAAGCGGGCCGGTACGGAGAATGTGCCTGCCATTGTGGGTATGGCTGCTGCGCTGCATGAGGCCATGGAGAACCTGGACCGGAACGCCGCGTATGTAACGGAGCTGCGCCGCACGTTGGAAGATAAATTAAGCCGGATCCCGGAGAGCCGGATCAACGGCGACCGGGCGCTCCGGCTGCCGGGCACGCTGAATATGTGCTTTGCGGGCATTGAGGGCGAGAGCCTGCTGCTCCTGCTGGATCAGGCAGGTATCGCAGCGTCCTCCGGTTCCGCCTGCACCAGCGGCAGCCTGGATCCCAGCCATGTGCTTCTGGCCATCGGCGTACCGGTGGAGGTGGCCCACGGCTCCCTGCGGCTGTCTCTTAGCGGGGAGAACACGCCGGCGCAGGTGGCGCATATTGCCGAGACGGTGCCCCGGGTGGTGGCGTATCTGCGCTCCATCAGCCCGGTTTGGGAGCAAATGCAAAACGAGAAAGCGTAAAGAACAGGAGCGAGAAGATGGCTTTGTATTCCGATAAGGTAATGGACCATTTTATGAACCCCCGCAATGTGGGCAAGCTGGATAACCCCTCCGGTGTTGGCCAGGTGGGCAACGCACGCTGCGGCGATATTATGAAGATTTATATCCAGGTGGAGGACGGCGTGATCACGGATGTGAAGTTCAACACCTTTGGCTGCGCCTCTGCCATTGCCAGCAGCTCTATGGCAACGGAGCTGATTAAGGGCAAGCCCATTGACCAGGCGCTGGCGCTGACCAATCAGGCGGTAGCGGAAGCGCTGGACGGCCTGCCTGCAATAAAAATGCACTGTTCCGTCCTGGCCGAGGAGGCCATCAAGGCGGCGGTGAAAGATTATTATGACAAGAACGGCATTGCCTACGACCCGGCGGCCTTTTGCCCCGGCGACTGCGCCCATTGCCATGAATAACCCGGTGTAAGGGAGGAGAAAACCATGATACGGGATATACAAGATGAAATTATGCGGCTGAAAAAGGAGAACGATGTGTGTATTCTGGCTCATTTGTACCAGAACGACGCCATCTTAGAGGTGGCGGATTACACCGGCGACTCCTTTGCCCTGGCCAAATTGGCTCAGACCGTGCCCAACAAGACAGTGCTTATGTGCGGCGTGCGCTTTATGGCGGAGACAGTGAAGATGCTGGCGCCGGACAAGCGGGTGCTGCTGAGCAACCCGGACGCCGGCTGCCCTATGGCGGAGCAGATGGACCGGGAAGTGATCGAACAGGTGAAAGAGAATTACCCGGATTATACCGTGGTGGCGTATATCAACACCACGGCGGAGCTTAAGACGGTGTGCGATGTGTGCGTCACTTCTTCCAGTGCGGAAAAGGTGATCCGCAAGATCGACAACGACAAAATTCTCTTTATCCCGGACTGCAATTTGGGGGACTATGTGTCTCGCCAGGTGCCGGAGAAGACCTTTAAGCTGCTTAACGGCGGCTGTCCCACCCATGCCCGGCTTACTGCCCGGGATGTGCAGGCGGCCAAGGCCAAGCATCCCCAGGCGCTGTTTTTGGTGCACCCGGAGTGCGTGCCTGCCGTTGTGGAACAGGCGGAGTATGTAGGTTCTACCACCGGCATTATGAATTATGCCATGCAGAGCGACGCCAAAGAATTCATCATCGGTACGGAGAACAGTATTTGCGAGCACCTGCAAATGCAGTGCCCGGACAAGCGCTTTTACCCCCTGTCCAAGGACTGCGTGTGCCACAATATGAAGGCCACCACTCTGGGCGATGTGCTGGGCTGCCTGCAAGGCACCGCCGGCCAGGAGATCACCGTGCCCTCGGAGATTGCGGAAAAGGCCGTGCGCTGCATTGACCGTATGATGGAGCTCTCCCAGTAAAGCAGAATAGATAGAAATACATAAGGACGGCTCCGGCCGTCCTTTGTTTGTTGTGCAATCTCTCCAATGCTTCCGGCGCAATCCCCCCTGCGGCCACGCCGCTTCCGCCTAACCGGCGCCCGTCCCCTCTGTCGCTGCGCGACATCTCCCCGCACTGCGGGGAGTCACCCTTTGCAAGGGGGGCCAAGATTTTGTAACCGATTTGCCTCCCTTGTGTAAAGGGAGGTGGCTGCGAGCTTGTGAGCAGACGGAGGGATTGTCCGCTACAACGGATTTCCCACAACCCCCGCAAAAATGTTGACCTTTGCCCCCGGTTGTGCTAAACTTGTATTCGTATTACTATATAAAACAAGCGGAGGTACTTTTTTATGGATAATTCTGAGAAAACACTGGAAAAGCTGGTTACCCTCAGCAAGGGGCGCGGCTTTGTGTATCCCGGCTCTGAGATTTACGGCGGCCTGGCCAACACCTGGGACTACGGCCCCTTGGGCGTGGAGCTGAAAGAGAATATCAAAAAGGCTTGGCGCAAGAAGTTCATTCAGGAGAATAAATATAATGTTGGTCTGGACAGCGCCATTTTGATGAACCCCCAGACCTGGGTGGCCTCCGGCCATTTGGGCGGGTTCTCCGATCCGCTGATGGATTGCTGCGCTTGCAAGACCCGCCACCGTGCGGACGATCTGATCGAGGCTTTTGACGGCACCAATGTGGCCGGCTGGACCAACGAACAGATGAGCGACTATATTAAGGAAAAGAACATTCCCTGCCCCAACTGCGGCGCCCACGATTTTACGGACATTCGCCAGTTTAACCTGATGTTCAAGACCTTCCAGGGTGTTACCGAGGACAGCAAGGACGAGATCTATTTGCGCCCGGAGACGGCACAGGGCATTTTTGTGAACTTTGCCAATGTGCAGCGCACCACCCGTAAGAAAATTCCTTTCGGTGTGGCCCAGGTAGGCAAGTCTTTCCGTAACGAGATCACCCCCGGCAAGTTCATCTTCCGCGTGCGCGAGTTTGAGCAGATGGAGTTGGAGTTCTTCTGCAAGCCCGGCACGGATTTGGAGTGGTTTGATTACTGGCGCAGCTTCTGCCGTGACTGGCTGTATTCTCTTAATATGAAGCCGGAGAACCTGCGGCTGCGTGACCACGATCCGGAGGAGCTTTGCTTCTACTCCAAGGCCACCACGGACTTTGAGTACCGCTTCCCCTTTGGCTGGGGCGAGCTGTGGGGCGTGGCGGACCGTACCGACTACGACCTGACCCAGCACATTAAGACCAGCGGCAAGAATTTGGAATACTTTGACCAGACCACCGGCGAGAAGTATGTGCCCTATGTGATCGAGCCGTCCCTGGGTGTGGAGCGACTGTTCCTGGCGCTGCTCACCGAGGCGTATGATGAAGAAGTGATTGATGCGGAGAAGAACGACACCCGCGTGGTGCTTCACTTCCACCCGGCCATTGCGCCCTTTAAGGCTGCTGTGCTGCCCCTGAGCAAGAAGCTCAGCGACCAGGCCGGTGAGGTGTTTGACACCCTGTCCAAGAAGTTCAATGTGGACTTTGACGACGCCGGTTCCATTGGTAAGCGCTATCGCCGCCAGGACGAGATCGGCACCCCCTATTGCATTACCTATGACTTTGATTCCGTAGAGGACGGTTGTGTCACTGTGCGTGACCGCGACACCATGGAGCAGGTGCGCCTGCCCATCAGCGAGCTGACCGCCTTTATTGAGAGCAAGCTGGAATTCTAAGTGAAAGCGAAAGGCATTTCTTATGGAATTGAACCGCAAGCAAATTAAATCCCAGGCGCGCATACTGGTGCAGAACAAATGGGGCTCCCTGTTTGTGATCACCTTTGTGGTGATGGTGCTCACCGGTATGGGTATGTTTAATAACTCCCAGATTGATCTGGTCAAGCAGATCTCCCATTATAATCATGCCAGCGACTATGGCAGCTGGGATAATCGTGAGGATAATCCGCTGGAGGAGTTTGATTTCGACGATCAGGACGAGGACGACAACCCGCTGGAGGATTTTGACGGCACCGGCGCCATTACCCCGGTAGCGACCAGTAACAATACGGCAGAGACCATGTCCGTTGCGGCGCTGGCCGGGTTCGGTGCGCTGTTCAGCTTGGCAGCTTTGGTGCTGTCGCCCTTGAATGTGACCTTGGACGGCTACTATGTGTACTTTGTGCGCACGGCGCCACCGGTACGCCTGGGTGCGGACCTGGGGCAGGTGTTTAAGAACACCTTTAATAAGCACTATTCCGGGCGGTTGCTGTTGGTGATCTTAGGTGATTTGTTCACTTTCCTGTGGTCGCTGCTGTTGATTATCCCCGGCATTGTGTACAGTTACGGTATTTATTTTGCCAACGAGTTGATGGTGGATAACCCCAACCTGTCACCGATGGAAGCGCTGAAGCTGAGCCGTCGTATGGTAGACGGTCACCGTGGCGAGTTGTTCCGTCTGGATCTGAGCTTTATTTTGTGGTGGTTGCTGATGGCGTGCACCGCCGGGATTGCCGGCATTTATGTGCTGCCCTATTACAAGACCACCCGGGCGCTGTATTATCAGAATTTCCGTATGCGCGCCCTGGCTACCGGTCAGCTGACGGAGGACGACTTTCTCAGCGAGGCGGAGCGTATGGCCAAGTATGGCGCTTATGGCGCCTATACAGCGCCCCGCCGGGAGCAGCAGCCCATGAACGGCCAGTATAATCCGTATACCCCGCCTATGGCAGACGATTTTCGGTCTTATGAGCAGTGCGGCTACGGCGGCACCCAGCAGGGAACAATCCAGCCGGAGCAGCCCCAGGCACCCGGTGCCCCCACTGCCGATGGGCAGCAGCCCACCCAGCAGCCGCCGGTGTGGAACCAGACCCCGCCTGCGGAACCTACCGATGGTGCGGACGAATAAGTATAATTGTATAAAACAAAAGAGCACCCACCGGGTGCTCTTTTTTAATATAGTTGCATAACCGTATTTTGTTGGCTTCGTAGGGACGGCAATTTGCCGCCCGAGTGAATTGCACGCAGTGCAAGAGACACGAGGCTCCAAATGCGTTAGCATTTGGGAGAAACAGTCCGGGGGACTGTTTCGTAGCGAGTGCATCAATCCCTCCGTCAATGCCTAACGGCATTGCCACCTCCCTTGTAAAGGGGGGATGCGGCGTAGCCGCAGGGGGGGGATTTCGCCGCATTCGCATCACTACCGGAATTGGCAGGCGGCAATCTGCCATCTCTGCAATAAATGACAATCCGTTGTTGCTCACTCCACCCGCTTACCGTTTTTGAAGGCGTAGCTGATGGTGCCGTCCGGAGTTACCAGCCCGGTAACCTTGCCACTCCAGCATTTGGGCAGGGCGCCGCCAATGAGCATTTCTGCAATGCCGGCGGTGACGCCAAAGTTGCCGTCGATCTGGAACGGCGGGTGGGCGTCCAGCAAATTGGGATAGGAGCCGCCGCCCCGCACCCGGATCAGCGCCTTGGGGTTAATGGGGCGCAGCTGATTTTCGATCAGCCGCAGGGCGTTCTCGCCTTCGCCCAGCCGTGCCCACAGGCACACCTTCCACCCCAGGGACCAGCCGGTGCCGCCAAAGCCCCGCTTTAGCAGGGACTGCTTGGCTGCCGCTTGCAGCGCGTCGCTTTGCACCCGGTGAGAGGGGTAAATGCAGTACAGGTGGCTCACATGGCGGTGCTCCACCTCGGTCTCTTGGTAATTTTCCGCCCATTCCGGTACCCGGCCGTCCGGCGCGGGGGATACCTGGTCAATGACCGGCGCGTCCAGCCCCAGCGCTCGGCAGTTCTCCATAAAATCGTGGAGGATTTCCCGATCCATGGAGGGCATATAGGTTACGGCACTGCGCTGCCCGTTGTCCGTGAATGTATTTTCCGGGCTGATGGAGGGGCAGGTGACCGGTTGACCGTTGTGCGCCGTCATACTTGAATGAAAGAATGCCAGCGCGCCGGCGAACATGCCTTTCAGCTTTTCATCAAAGGCCGGATCCTTTTGGTACAGGCTGTGGGTGTATAGTTGGTTCAGAATCCAGGCGCCGCTCATAAACCAAACGGCGTAGCAGCTGGAGTCGCCGTCGCCGTCCGGGAACCCGGCCGGATAGGTGGCGCCCCAAATATCGCTGTTGTGGCAGGCGCACCAGCCATCGGCGTCAAAGTACGCCTTGGCGGTGGAGGAGCCGTTTGCCGCCAGCTTTTCCGCAAAGTCCACCAGCGGCGTGAAACATTCGCCCAGCCCTACTGCGTCTGTGGGCCAGTAGTTCATCTCGGTGTTAATATTGGTGGTGTAGCTGGAGGACCAGGGCGCGCGCACCTGCTCGTTCCAGATCCCTTGCAGGGTCATGGCGTTGGTGCCCGGCCGGGAGCCGGAGACCGTCAGATACCGCCCGTACTGGAAAAGCAGGGCGATTAGGCTTTGGTCGCTTTTGTCCTTTTGCATGCGTTTTAGCCGCACATCGGTGGGCAGGCTGTCGTTGCCCCCCTCCAACTCCAGGGTCACCCGATCCATCAGAGCGGAGAAGTCCGCAATGTGGGCGGCCAGTAGCGTTTGGTAGTCTGCTGCACCGTCAAAGTAGGCCAGCATACGAGCCTTTTCGTCTGCGGTGGGCATGGAGCGGAAATCCACATAAGAGGTGGCCATGGACAGCAGCAGCGTTACTTCCTTGCGGTTCTCAATCCGCAGGCTGTCGCCGGTGCAGGCCACTTGGCCGTCTGCCCGCAGCCCGGCGCAAAAGCGCATACCCCGGTTGCCCTGCACCACCGTCTCTCCCTTATTGTAGTAGGGGGGCATACACACCTCCGGCGCTTGGCCGGTGAGCAGCAGGGTGCCGTCCTGCGCGGTAACGGAGCTTTGCAGCAGGCTGTCCAGTCGGCATGTGGCGCTAAAGGGCCGCTCGCTCTCAATATGCACCACCACCAGCTGGGCGGGGTGGGAGACAAACACCGTCTGGGTCAAGCCGTCCGCCCGGGTCACCGCCACGCCGGTGCGCAGGTCCAGGGTGCGGCTGTAATTCTTTTTGTACGCCCGGTCGTAGTCAATGCGCAGGTTGCCCAGGGGTAGGTACGCCTCGCTCCAGTGGCCGTGCATATCCCGGTTGAGAATGTCCTTGGCCTTGGCGTAGTCCTTGGCAAAGATGGCCTCCCGGCAAGCAGCCAGGTACTTGTGGGCGTCTGCCTTGTTTTGATCCTTGGGGTAACCGGACCACAGGCTGTCCTCGTTTAGCGACAGGCGCTCCCGGCGCAGGTTGCCGTAGGTCATTATCCCCAGCCGTCCGTTGCCCAAGGGCAGCGCCTGCTCAAAGCACTTGGCCGGCTTGGTATAGTACAGTTGGTTTTTCAAATCAACACCTCCGTTGTCTTTCTCTATTGTACTGGATATAAAAGGGGATTGCAACAGGATTTGTAAGTTTGGTGATCGGTTAACCCTTCTGTTTGCACGCGTGCCGGCTGCGTCGCTGACTGAGGGATTGGCCGAAGGCAAACGCCCCATCGAAATACAAAAAAGCATTGCAATTCAAAAACAAAAGGACTACAATAGGGTGCGAAATAGATGAAAAGGAGCGAGCAGAATGAAAAAAAGACCGGTGCCTATTCACGAAACAGGCTATATTTGCGCCTCTCTGGCTATGGTCAGCGGCTTTTTGGAGACCTATACTTATTTATTAAAAGGTGGCGTGTTTGCCAATGCCCAAACCGGCAACTTTGCCCTGCTGGGTATGGCCATCGCCCACGGCGATGTGAAGAAGGTGTTTACCTACCTGATCCCCATGTGCTTTTATGTGATCGGTATTGCCCTGACGGTGACGATGCCCCGCCTGTTGGATGAGAATAAGCTGCTGCGGTGGGATACAGTGTTTGTGGCGCTGGAGATCGGCCTGCTGTTTATGGTGGGCTGCCTGCCAAAATCGGTGCCCTTTACCGTGTCTACCGTAACGGTGGCCTTTATCTGCGCCATGCAGTACAATACATTTAAGCGCACCAACAATATGGCGTTTTCCTCCACCTTTTGTACCAACAATCTGCGCCAACTGGCGCTGCATTTTCTGGATTATCTGCGCACCAAGGAGCGCCGGAGCCTAAAGAACAGTCTCACCTATATGTTGATCAACGGTTCCTTTTTGCTGGGGGCAGTGATCGGTACCCTGTGCGCCCGCTGGTTGGGCGATCGGGCAGTGTGGGTGTGCTGCGGCGTTCTGGTGCCGGTGTTGCTGTCGCTGATCTTTGGCAAGCGGGAGGTAGAGAGCGAACTGCTGGCCGAGGAGAAACAGGAGATGGCCGTGGAAGAACGCGCTTTGGAAGAAGAGCAGCGGGAATTGCAGGACGAGAATAAGGGATCGTAAGCAGACGGAGGGTATCCGCTCCTACGGTTATATACATTAGAACAACTTAAAAAGAGCACCCAACCGGGTGCTCTTTTTTATATATAATAGGTATGCTTGTCCCGTATTTGGCGGGTCGAAGGGTGTCGGCGGGGGCGGCAAGGTCAAAATGCCGGTGTCGGGCAGCAAAATAACGGATTTTTGGCTTAAAATCGAGCAAAATGCGGGGTACGAGATATTGTGGATCGTGGACAAAATATGACAGAATTTTACCATATTTTGGGAAAAATATGAAATTTGGAAACAAAAAGGTTACAAATTGCAATCTTTGGAAGCCGGATTTCTACCAAACCTACAAAATTTTGCTTTCACGCGGTAAAGCGTGTAAACGAAAGACCACAAGATATTGATTAGCGCGGCGGCATTTTTGTTTTACATCAAACGGGATTTGTGCAACTTCAACAAAAACATCCGGTTTGAAAAGTTGACTTCTTAGTGATTTGTGATATAATCGTCAGCGTCTTAGGGAAATACTAACGGAAAAGGCAGAATAAATTGCTTCTGCTCTTGTGGTGGCTCCCCTCAAAAGAGCCCCTCAATAAAAAACGGCAAGCCTGTTTTCTATTTTCCAAAACAAAAGGAGATTCAGATGATTTATCGATCCAAATCCGGTGGCGTAAAACGCTGGGCAAAGATGCTCACCACAGCTGTGCTGGCCTTTGTGCTGGCCATCGTTGTGTTCGCCTCCACTGCATTCGCTGGCCTGCTCAACGAATATAATGTGGATATTGTGGTAGATGGCGTGACCACCACCGTGACCACCAGAGAAGAGAAACCAACCGAGATCCTGACCAATGCAAACATTACGCTGGAGAGCACCGACAAGCTGGACCTTTCAGGCTTTGAAGCCGGCAAGGGCGGCAAGATCGTGCTGGACCGGCAGCATACTGTCAATGTGGAAGTGAACCGCACCATCACCGCCTATGCCGTGTATGCGGATACCGTAGGCGACGCCCTTACAGAGGCGGGTCTGGCGCTGCACAGCGCAGACAAGGTGAATTACGCCCTGACCGATCCGGTAACGGACGGTATGGTTATCCGGGTAAATACTGCCTTTACCGTTACCATGACGGCAGACGGCAAGACCCAGAGCTTTGCCATGGTGGAGGGCACCGTGGGTGACCTGCTGGACCTGGCTAAGGTGCAGCTGGGTACAGATGATTATACAGAACCTTCTGCCGCAACATCCCTTAAGGCAGGCATGAAGATTCATGTGTACCGGGTCAGCTACAAGACCGTCACCGAGACGGAGACCTTGTCCTATAAGACGGAGACCAAGACCGACAGAAAGCTCACCGTAGGCAAGACCAAGGTGGAGCAGCAAGGCAAGAACGGCTCCGCCGATGTGACCTATAAAGTGAAGTTGGTTAACGGCAAAGAAAAGACCCGCACGGAAGAGAAGCGGGTGGTTACCAAAAAGCCGGTGAAGAAGATTGTGCGCACCGGTACTAAAGCCGCCGGCGTAAAGGCAAACGGCGTAAAGTCCAGAGGCGGTTATTTCGTGGGCCAGAGCATCAGCGGTCGGTACACCCATTACTGCGCCTGCGCGGTATGCAACGGCAACTCCCGCGGCATCACCACCAGCGGCCGCCGCATTTATAACGGTATGTCCAATCCCCATTATGTGGCCTGCAACTGGCTGCCCCTGGGCTCCGTGATCTCCGTGAACGGCACCAACTACACCGTAGTGGACCGTGGCGGCAGCGGGCTGTCCAGTCAGGGCAGAATTGATATTTTCACCCCGGAGGGGCACGCAGCCTGCTATCGCTACGGCACCGGCAGCTGCTCCATTAAGATTGTTCGTCTGGGTTGGTAAGTTGGTAAAAAAGAACCCCATCGGTATTGCACCGGTGGGGTTTTTGTTTTGTAGCGAGTGCATTAATCCCTCCGAGTTTGCCTACGGCAAACCCACCTCCCTTTACAAGGGAGGCATATCGGTTACATCTTTTTAGGCTCCCTTGCAAAGGGTGACTCCCCGCAGTGCGGGGAGATGTCGCGTAGCGACAGAGGGGACGGGCACCGGTTAGGTGCTGGCGCGCTTGCGCGACTGAGGGATTGCGCCGGAGGCGAGAGACGATGGGAAGAACGATCAAAAAAAAGCCGCCGTACCCATAGACGGGTGTCCGTAAAACAGTTGATCCTCCGTATGGCTTAGACCATGCGGAGGATTTGTTTATGTCTAATCTTCAAACTTGCTGGCGGCAAACGGTTTGTCAAAACCGTTTGCGGACGGCAAGTCCACAAGGGATAGACGCACAAGCGTCGCAAGGGAGTGTAGCTCCCTTGACGGAACAAAGTGACGAAACATTCTCGGTCTGGCAGTTTTTTCTGCTGACGGAGAATGAAGCTCCGCAGGACGCACATACTCCCGATAGGAGAGTATAGAAGTGCGCCCTTTAGTTCCTAAAGGGATTTTATCAGTTCGCCAAACTGAAAGTTTCCGTTGCTTGTCTATTTATATAAAGCCTCTTTTTTTTGCTTCATTATCTTCACAATAAACACATTGTAATATATTATATCTTATATCCTTTGCTTATTTCAAGGCCATAAGCAATTTTTTTCATATCTTCGGCAAATTTCATGCTTCCACAAATTGTATAAGTTTTCACCCAATCACCTCATCAAATTCCGATTTGTTGCTCACTTTTCGTATTCAAATTATACCATAAAACTTGTGAACAGTTCTACCGCAACTTTGGACTATATGAGAAAAGTCCGAACAGTTTTCTGCCCGGACTTCCTCGCTCAATCATAAATCAATTCCGCTTTCACAATCTCCTCTGCCTGTGCCTTGCAAGCGTTCATCTGCCGCACCCATTCCATTTGGTTTTCAGCTTTCAGTTGCTCGGTCACGCCGTTTTGCTCTGCCAGTGACCGCACGATCAGCTCCATGCGGTTTCGTGCCGCTTCGTCAATCTCGGCGCAATACTGTCTTACGTACACCCAGCTATCTGCACAAGTTTTTTATTTTTAAACGGGAACTTGCGCGCCATTCCTGCGTCTGATACTATATAGGCAAATGACAGAAAGAGAGGACGCTTTATGTTTGGCTTCGGTTTTTTTGATTCGGTGTTTCCCGTGCTGTTCACGGTGATGTTTGTGCTGATTCTGGGCGTGATCATTGCGACGCTTGTGCGCAATGTCGGCCAGTGGCACAAGAATAATAAGTCCCCGCGCCTGACCGTGCAGGCCACGGTCGTCTCCAAGCGGATGGAGGTCACGCGCCACCACGACGTGAACAGCCACATGAGCCATTCGTCCACGTGGTACTACGCGACGTTCCAGGTCGAAAGCGGCGACCGGATGGAGTTCAGCATCCCCGACCGCGACTACGGCTATCTCGTCGAGGGCGACCGGGGAAGCCTCACCTTCCAGGGCACCAGATTTTTAAGCTTTAACCGGGCGTGACGAAGCAGCAGACAGGCGCAAAGGCTCCCCCCCCTTTGTTCAAGGGGGGAGCCTTTGCCGCTTTTTTGGTGCTTACACAGGCCGGATGGCCGAGAGGTCGTACGGCGTGGTCTGGTAGACGAAGTAGTTGAGCCAGTTCTGGTACAGGAGGTTTGCGTGACTGCGCCATGTGACCATGGGCGGCTTCGTGTCGTCGTCGTCCGGGTAATAATTCTCCGGCACATGGATGGGAAGTCCGGCGTTTTTATCGCGCAGATATTCCGACTCCAGCGTCCGCGCGTCGTATTCCGAGTGACCGGTGATGAAGATCTGCCGGCCTCCCTCGGTCGCCATGGCGTAGACCCCGGCCTGCTCGGACGAGGCGAGGATTTTCAGCTTGCCGCAGCGCTCGATATCCTCGCGGCGGACGCTCGTGTGCCGCGAGTGGGGCACCATGAACACATCGTCGAATCCGCGCATGAGCATGGACGAGCGCCGCTCGACCCGGTGCGGGTAGACGCCGAAGAGCTTTTCGGGCAGATCGGTCTTCCCGATGCCGTAGTGATAATAAAGCCCCGCCTGCGCGCCCCAGCAGATGTGGAACGTGCTGTGCACGTGCGTCCGGCTCCATTCCATGATGCGGCACAGCTCCGGCCAGTATTCGACCTGCTCAAACGGCATCTGCTCCACGGGCGCGCCGGTGATGATCAGCCCGTCGAACCAGCGATCCTTTACGTCCTCGAACGTCTGATAGAATTTCAGCAGATGCTCGCGGGACGTGTTTTTGGATTCGTGGCTGTCCGTGTGGATCAGCTCCAGCTCCACCTGCAGCGGCGTGTTGCCGAGCAGCCGCGACAGCTGCGTCTCTGTGGCGATTTTGGTGGGCATGAGATTCAGAACGAGAATTTGCAGCGGGCGGATGTCCTGCGTGACGGCCCGCGTCTCGTTCATGACGAAAATATTCTCGTCCGCCAGCGTTTTCGCCGCCGGCAGACCGTTCGGGATCATAATGGGCATGGCGTGGATTCCTTTCTGAGATTATTGCAGCGCCTGATCGAGATCGGCGATCAGATCCTCCGCGTCCTCCAGGCCGCAGGAATAGCGGATCAGATCCTCGCGGACGCCTGCGGCCAGCAGCTCCTCGGCGTTCATCTGCCGGTGCGTGGTGGAAGCCGGGTGCAGGCAGCAGGTGTGAGAGTCGGCCACGTGCGTCTCGATGGATGCGACCTTGAGCCGTCCCATGACGGCCTCGGCTGCGGCCCGTCCGCCCTTTACACCGAAGCTCACGACGCCGCAGGAGCCGTGCGGCAGGTATTTCTGCCCCAATTCATAATATTTGTCGCCCGGCAGGCCGCAGTACTGCACCCACGAGACGTTTTCATGCTGCTGTAAAAACTCCGAGACCCGCTGCGCGTTTTCGCAGTGCCGTTTCATGCGCACGTGCAGGCTTTCGAGGCCGAGATTCAGATAATACGCGCTCTGCGGGGACTGGATCGCGCCGAGATCGCGCATGAGCTGGACGGTCGCCTTTGTGATATACGCACCCGCAAGGCCGAAGCGCTCGGTATATGTCACGCCATGATAGCTCTCGTCGGGCGTGCACAGGCCGGGGTATTTGTCCGGGTGTTTCGTCCAGTCGAAGCTCCCGGAGTCGACGATCGCACCGCCGATGGCGCCCGCGTGGCCGTCCATATACTTGGTCGTCGAGTGTACGACGATATCCGCGCCCCATTCAAACGGGCGGCAGTTGATGGGCGTGGCGAACGTGTTGTCCACGATCAGGGGAACGCCGTGCCGGTGCGCGGCAGCCGCGAATTTTTCGATATCCAGAACGGTCAGCGCCGGGTTTGCGACCGTCTCGCCGTACATGGCCTTTGTGTTGGGGCGGAAGGCGGCGTCCAGTTCCTCAGCGGAGCAGTCGGGGTCGACGAACGTGACCTCAACGCCCATGCGCTTCATGGTGACGGCGAAGAGGTTGAAGCTGCCGCCGTAAATGCTCGACGAACTGACCAGATGGTCGCCCGCGCCGACGATATTGAACACGGCGAAGAAGATGGCGGCCTGCCCGGAGGCTGTCAGCATGGCGGCTGTGCCGCCCTCAAGCGCGGCGATACGCGCCGCGACGGCGTCGTTCGTCGGGTTTTGCAGGCGGGAATAGAAATAGCCGCTGGCCTCCAGATCGAACAGCCGGCCCATTTCGGCGCTGCTCTCGTATTTGAACGTGGTGCTCTGGATGATGGGGATCTGGCGGGGTTCGCCGTTTTTCGGGCTGTAGCCCGCCTGTACGCAGCGCGTACCGAGTCCAAGTTGTGCCATGGGGTGCTCCTTTCCGGGGTGAAATTATAATTTACAGGATGAAGTGCTGGGGGAGGCGGCTGCGCTCATCCGCCGAGATTGCACAGAACGCCGGTCAGAATGCCGAGCAGGCCGCCCATGCAGACCTGCAGCGGCGTGTGGCCGACCAGCTCCTTGAGCTTTTCCTGATCGGACAGCGGCTGCTCCAGCTTGGCAAACAGGTCGATGAACTCGTTCAGGAGCTTTGCCTGCTTGCCGGTTTCGAGCCGGACTCCCATTGCGTCGTGCATGACGATGATCGCGACAATTACGCTGATGGCGAATGGGAACGAGTCCAGCCCATAGATAATTCCCGCCGAGGTCGCCACGGCGCAGACCGTGGCCGAATGGCCGCTCGGCATACCGCCGTCGCCGAAAATGCGCGTCAGGTCCAGCGTATGGTGCATGAGCGCGTAAATGATCGTCTTCAAAACCTGTGCCGCGCCCCAGCCAATGAGGCCGCTGAGCAGCACGCGGTTGGAGAATAAATCCTGAATTGTCTGCATGGTTCTCTTCCTTTCCGAAGGTTTTACAGCGCTGTGACCTCGACTGACGGTAAAACAGCCTCGAGCATAGCCCTGTTTGCCAGAGCCGGGCTGTAGGCCGTCGCACTGCCGCAGGCAGCGCCGAGGCGCAGGGCCTGGGAATAGTCTCCTGTGTCCAGCAGTCCCGCGAGGAAGCCAGCCGTCACGCTGTCGCCCGCGCCGACGGTGGAAATAACCGGCTGCGTGCTGCGGAGCGCTGCACGGTAAACATCTCCGCTTTCTGCCAGCAGCAGAGCGCCGTCCGCGCCCATGGACACCAGCACGTTCCGCGCGCCCAGTGTCTGCGCCCGCTGCGCAAGGGCAAGCAGTGCCTCCGGCGTGCTTGCCTGCTTGCCAAACAGCTCGCACAGCTCCTCGCCGTTGGGCTTGATGAGCAGAGGACGGAACGCAAGCGCCTCGCGAAGCGCTGCGCCGCTTGTATCCACGACGGCGCTGACGCCCGCCTCCTGCGCGGCGGAAAGGAGTGCGGAGAACGCGCCCGGAGGGCTTTTTTGCAGATTGCCGCTGACGACGAGCTGATCGTCCGGGTTCAGTCCGCGCAGGAACGCGCACAGCGCGTCAATGTCGGCCTGCCCAAGCGCGGGGCCGGAGGCGTTGAAGGCCGTTTCGGGGCTGGTGTTGATCTTGGTGTTGATGCGCGTCTGGCCGCTTTGCAGCCAGAACCAATGGAAATCGCAGCCGGTGTCTTTCATGAGCGCTTCGAGGAGCCGTCCCGTCGGCCCGGCGAGATACCCCAGCACGCACGACGGCTTGCCAAGCGTCCGCAGCATCAGCGAGACGTTGATCCCCTTCCCGCCTGGCGCAAGCAGCTCGCGGCCGGAGCGATTGATGCCGCCGACGCGCAGCGGCGCTCGCAGGTCCATATAATAATCAATATTGGGATTCGTCGTAACCGTGTAGATCATGATCCGCTTCTCCTGAAATGCCTGTTTTCCAAAAGTATACGAGTCCTGCGCAAAAAAGTCAACGCCCGGCGGCGCATCAAGTGCCCGGTGCGTTGCTTTTTTCGCAAAAGCCTGCTATACTTGCTCTATCAAGGAAAAAGGGGGCTTCCCTGTGAAGGATTTTTTCTGCCGCCTGTTTACGCCGTGGAAGGCGGGGGCGCAGTTTGACGCGCCGGAGGCGTTTTACGGCTTCCTGCTTGGCCGGGACAAGCTGCTCGGCACGATCCGGAACCTCTGCTTCGCCGCCGCACTGGTGCTGTTGGTGATCGGCTACGCCGTCTCCGACGGTACGGGCGGCTATTCCATTGCCGACATTGCCAACCAGCCGTATTATATGATCGCCGTGGGCGTGATGGTGCTGGCGCTGCTGCTGTCGCTGGTCATGATCCGGATCGAAAAAGAATTGCCGAAGGAGATGCGTCCGAAATGAACATGGAAAATTTGTCCGCGCTGTTTGAAAACGGCGCGTATACGCTCGTTGTACAAAAAGGCGGCGTGACCGTCCATAAGGACTTTGGCCGGGGCGTCGGCCCGGCGCTGCGGGTATTCGACACGCAGCCGGAGCTTTTGAAGGGCGCGCTCGTCTGCGATACCATCGTCGGCAAGGCTGCCGCCGCGATCTATATTCTGGGCGGCGCGTCGGGCGTCTATGCCGAGACGATGAGCGCCGCAGCGGCGGACTTCCTGACCGCGAACGGCGTGGACTGCGCCTGTGAGACGAAGACCGAAAAGCTCCTGAACCGGCAGGGGACGGGCCTGTGCCCGTTTGAGCAGGCCGTTCTGGAGCTGGAGAGGCCGGAGGACTGCCTGCCTGTGGTCCGCGCGACGCTTGCGCGGCTGATGGCCGGAAAAAATAATAAATAATATAAACCTATGCAACCAGCTTCTTCATTTCCTGTCTGTATGGATAGAACATATTTTATGCAGGAGGAACCGACATGAAAAAACTGCTTGCTTTTTTGCTGCCCCTTGCGCTGACGCTCAGTCTGACCGCCTGTGCGCCGCGCGACGAGCGGGAGGATGAGAATGCGCAGTATTCTGCAAAGCCAGTCATCTATCTCTATCCGGAGGAAGCACAGGACGAGGTCTGCGACGCCAAGCCGGTCGCGTATCTGTATCCGCAGACGGAAACGGAGGTAACGGTCAAGCTGGACTATGACGGGGAGCTGACGTGCACGTATCCGGCCTACGAGGACGGCTGGACCGTCTCGGCAAGACCCGACGGGACGCTGACCGACAAGGACGGCCAGACCTACCGGTATTTATACTGGGAGGGCGTGTCGGAAACGGAATATGATTTTTCGACCGGCTTCTGCGTGCCGGGAAGCGGCACGGCGGAGTTTCTGGAGGACGCGCTGGCCAGGCTCGGCCTGAACCGCGCGGAGGCCAATGAGTTTATCATCTACTGGCTGCCGCTGATGCAGGAAAACGCCTATAACCTGATCGCGTTCCAGCACGAGGCCTATACCAAAAGCGCACGCCTCACCATCACGCCTGAGCCGGACACGCTCATTCGCGTCTTTATGGCCTTCAAGCCGCTGGCTGCTCCGGTCGAAATCGCGCCGCAGGCGCTCGAAGCACCGGCCCGCACCGGCTTCACCGCCGTTGAATGGGGCGGCGCGGCGTGCCGGTAGCTGCGGAAGCCGTTAGGCAGCACGTCTTAGTGTGCAGAAATCCCCGTCTCTCCGGTTGGAGAGGCGGGGATTTTTAGGCTTGCTTATTTCTTGTCCGCAGCGGCGGCGAGCTCCTTGAGTGCGTCCTTGCGGGAGAGGTTGACGCGGCCCTTTTCGTCGATCTCGGTGACCTTGACCCAGGTCATGTCGCCGATGTTGAGCACATCCTCGACCTTCTCGACGCGGCGGTTTTCAAGCTTGGAGATGTGGATCATGCCGTCCTTGCCGGGAGCCAGCTCGACAAACGCGCCGATGGGCAGGATGCGGACGACCTTGCCATAGTACAGCTTGCCGACCTCAGGCACGAAGCAGATATCGTCGATCATCTTCTTGGCGGCGTCGCAGGAGGCGGCGTCGGGAGACGCGATGTGGATGGTGCCGTCGTCGTCGATGTCGACCTGTGCGCCGGATTCTGCCACGATCTTCTGGATCATGGAGCCGCCCTTGCCGATGACCTCGCGGATCTTGTCCACGTCGATCTTCATGGTGAGCATCTTGGGTGCATACTCGGAAACATGGTCGCGCGGCTTGGCGATGCAGGGGATCATGATCTCGTTCAGGATCTCAAGGCGGGCCTTGCGGCAGCGCTCGAGCGCGTCGGCGATGATCTCCATGGTCAGGCCGTCGTTCTTGAGGTCCATCTGGATGGCGGTGACGCCCTCGGTCGTACCGGCGACCTTGAAGTCCATCTCGCCGTGGAAGTCCTCAACGCCCTGAATGTCGGTGAAGGTTCTCCACGTACCCGTCTCCTTGTCGGAGATGAGGCCGCAGGAAATACCGGCGACGGGACGCTTGATGGGCACGCCTGCGTCCATCAGAGCCAGCGTGGAGCCGCAGATGGAGGCCTGAGACGTGGAGCCGTTGGAGGAAACGACCTCGGAGACGACGCGGATGGCATACGGGAACTCGTCAACGGACGGGATCACAGGCAGCAGGGCCTTTTCGGCCAGCGCGCCGTGGCCGATCTCGCGGCGGGAGGTGGAGCGGCTCGCACGGGCTTCGCCGGTGGACCACTGCGGCATATTATAGTGGTGGATATAGCGGCGCTCGGTCTCGTCATAGATAGTGTCGAGCTTCTGCGCGGCAGAGAGGGTGTTCAGCGTGCAGACGGACAGAACCTGCGTCTGGCCGCGGGTGAACAGGCCGGAGCCGTGGACGCGCGGCAGAACGCCGACCTCGGCAGCCAGCGGGCGAATTTCGTCCGGCGTGCGGCCGTCGACGCGCTTGCCCTCGAGCAGCCACTTCTTGACGATCTTCTTCTGCATCTTGTACAGGCACACGTCGATCTGGACATCCCAGTCTTCTGCATACTTCTCGCCGAACTTCTCCTTGAAGTCGACAACAGCCTCGGTCAGACGGGCCTCACGTACATTCTTGTCGTCGGTGTCGAGTGCGTAGGCGATCTTGTCCAGACCGTACTCGCACAGATCGTCGAGCATATCGTGGTTGACGGCGGCCTTTTCGAACGTGAACTTCGGCTTGCCGATGGCATCGACGATGGTGTTGATGAACTCCACGACCTTGACGTTCGTCTCATGGGCCAGCTTGATGCACTCCATGAGGATGTCTTCCTTGACCTCGTTGGCCTCCGTCTCGATCATGACGACCTTCTCGTGAGTCGACGCGATGGTCACGAAGCACTGGCAGGCGTTGCGCTCATCCTGCGAGGGGTTGACGATATACTTGCCGTCCAGATAGCAGACATTGGTGGTCGCGGTCGGGCCGTTCCAGGGAATGTCGGAATAGGCGATGACGAGAGACGAGCCGATGGAGGCGACGATCTCAACGGGGTTATCGTAGTCCTGCGCGAGGATGGTGTTGGTCAGAACGACGTCGTTGCGCAGTTCTTCGTCGAACAGGGGGCGCATCGGGCGGTCAATCAGACGGGAGATCAGCACGCCGCGGTCGGAGGGCTTGCCCTCGCGGCGGTTGAACGAGCCGGGGATACGGCCGACAGCGTACATTCGCTCTTCGACCTCGATGGTCAGCGGGAAATAGTCGATGCCGGCCTTGGGCAGGGGAGAGGCGACAGCCGTGACGAGCACGACGGTATCGCCGTAGCGGCAGATGGCCTCTGCATTGCAGAGCTCTGCGACCTTGCCGGTCTCGACCGTAAAGGTACGGCCGCCGATCTCGGTTTCAAAAATGTGGTGATTCGGATACTGCTTGTGGGTGATCATGAAAGAACCTCCTTCGTTTTTTGCGCGCGTGGGAGGTTTAGCACTTGAAACTGGCGTCCGCACCCGGACGCTACTTTCAACTGCTAAATGGAACCCACGCGCATAAATTGGGTGGATGTATAAAAAAGGGCGGTCGCCCGACCGCCCTTTTCCTATGACTTACTTACGCAGGCCGAGCTTTGCAACGATTGCACGATAGCGGTTGATATCCTTCTTGGCGAGGTAGTCGAGAAGGCTTCTGCGCTTGCCGACCATCATCAGAAGGCCGCGGCGGGAATGGTTGTCCTGCTTGTGCTCACGCAGATGCTCGGTCAGGGTGTTGATCCGGGCGGTGAGGACAGCGATCTGGACCTCGGGAGAACCGGTATCGCCGGCATGGGTTGCGTACTGCTCGATAATGGCAGTCTTTTCTTCTTTGCGCATCATAGTTGTGTTTCCACCTTTCAAAATATTCCCGGAATCCAAGTATCGGGCAGGCAGAATACCCGCGTCAGAGCGGGCGGTGTCCCGAAACTGGGAAATGGGTCGCAGCGCATGGCGCTACCTGTTAAGAATAGCATACGAATGCAGAAAAGTAAAGCGGAAATTGCCCGGAATTTCTGAAATTTTTCATGCTCGGGCACCGGACAGAATTCGACAGGACAGCATAAGATGGCGTGGGACCATCATTCCCGGAAGGAGGGAGGTTTATGCTGAAGGTCACAAAATTCGGCGGCTCGTCGCTGTGTGACAGCGCGGGCTTTTCCCGCGTGCGCGAGATCGTGCTTGCAGACCCCGCGCGCCGCGTCGTCGTCGTGTCGGCGGCAGGCAGGCGGCACGCCGCCGACCACAAGATCACGGATCTTCTCTATCTCTGCCACGCGCATCTGCAATACGGCGTGAGCTGCTGGGACTTATGGCGCAGGATTGCTGACCGTTACCGCGAAATCCGCGACGGCTGCTGTCTGACGCTACCCATCGAGGCCGAGCTTGACGCGATCTATGCCGCCATGCGCCGCGACACGCCGCAGGACTGGATCGTCTCTCGGGGCGAATATCTGTCCGCGCGGCTGATGGCTGATCTGCTTGGCTTTGAATTTGTTGACGCAAAAGACTGGCTGCTGTTTGATGCCGCAGGCCGTATCCGGCAGGCCGCGTCCTATGCCGCGCTCGGCTCGCTTGCCGACGGGCGGAAGATCGTCACGCCGGGCTTTTACGGCGCGCTGCCGGACGGCGCGGTCCATACGCTCCCGCGCGGAGGCTCCGACGTGACGGGCGCGCTGGCCGCAGCTGCGCTGCACGCGGATCTGTACGAAAACTGGACGGACGTGGCAGGTGTGCTCGCGGCAGACCCCCGGCTGATTCAGAATCCCGCGCCGGTCGGCCAGCTGCGCTATGAGGAATTGCAGACGCTCTCGCGCGTCGGGATGCAGATCCTGCACGAGGACGCGGTCGCGCCGGTCCGGCAGGCGCAAATCCCGCTGCGCATCTGCAATGCGTTCGAGCCCGAGAAGCCCGGCACACTCGTCCGCCCGCAGGTAGAGCCGGACGGCGGGCAGATCTGCTTCGCGGGCCGCAGGAAGCTTGCCATGCTGCGCCTGAGCTGCCCGCAGGAGCCGGACGCGGAGACAAAGCTGGCCGATGTTCTGGAGCAGGCGCGGCTTTCGCCGTTTTCCATGCAGAGCGTGTGCGGCGAGCTCACGGCGCTTGTGCCGATGGAGCCCGGCTCCGAACGGCTGCACCGTCTGCGGGAGCAGGCCGCGCAGGCGCTTCGCCCGCAGGCGTGCACGCTGCGCGAAAATTTGAGCGTTCTGGCCGCACTCTGCCGCTCGACCGCTGCTGTGCCGGAGCTGCTCCGCGCGGTCGAGACGAGCGGCGCGCCGGTCCATCTGCTGCAAAAATGCGGCGCCTGCGCCCTCCTGCTCGTCAACGACAGCCAATATGAGCAGTCCCTGCGCGCCGCCTACGCCGCCAGCCGCAATCTGCACGATTGACAAGCGAAACGCAGATATGATAGAATATACGGCAGTCAGAGCCGTTCTGACTGCCGCAACGCAATCCGCGCCCGTGGTGGAATTGGCAGACACGATGGATTTAGGTGATGTCACCTCAGTGAAGATTTTTCTGGCATATAATCACATAACATGATACACTAAAAACAGCTGATGTGGAAATGCAGCTCATATGCGGGCATGATGGAATTGGTAGACATGCGAGATTTAGGTGCTGTCACCTTGGTGAAAGGTTTTGTTCCGCCACTTACCGCGATGATTCTTTGGTAAAGACGGGCTTGCCTGTTTTTATAGCTGCGGATCAAGCGCTGCGCTCCGCCTCGGCTTCCTCGCCGTGTAAAAATCAGAGGAAACAAAACAGCGGCAGAGAGTCCTGCCGCGAGTGCTTTCAGGCTTGACGGAATTGGCAGACATGATAGACCACTTTCACATACAGTCTCAATGCCTGAAAGCCGTGTAACCCTTGAGAAACTCAATACGCGCCCGTGGTGGAATTGGCAGACACGATGGATTTAGGTTCCATTCCGCGAGGGTAGGGGTTCAAGTCCCCTCGGGCGTACCACGAACAAAATTCAGACACATCTGATAGATATGTCTGAATTTTGTTCGTATAGTGAACTTTTCGAGAAATTCAAAATCTTACACGCAGTTGGAGGGTGACAGCACCTTGGGTTCAAATGCTGTCTGGTTGGCAGGTTAGACATTCACTGTTTTTTAACTTTTCCATCACCAATTCGTCGATCTCCTGCTCCAATTTCAGAATTTCCTTCTGCAAAGCCAAACAGTGGGCATCGAGGGATGGTCTCCTCAATGCCCACTGCTTTTGTAATTGTGTGACCTTTTTGAGCTCAGCTGCGTATCGCTTCCGCAGTTCTTCTGCATAATTCCAGACGGCTTGATCCAAAACCTCCTCATGGATTCGATGCGAACTGCAATGACCTTTTCCATTTCTGTGATACCCACGGCAGACGTACTCTACGCGCTGGCTTCCGTTCCAGTAACGGATCATGGGGATGAAGCCGTCGCCGCAGTCCCGACAGGACAGCAAGCCGGCATAGCGGTGCTTTGCGCGGTTTCCGGCTGCGGGACGCGCCTGCTGCTTTAACCGCTCCTGTACCAGAAGCCATGTGGTTTTTTCGATGATCTCCGGATAAAAATTTTCATGGCGCAGCCAGTCACCCGTGGAGATTGGCTGCGCTTTTCCGTTCCGGTATTCTCTGCGATGATTGATCAGGACGCCGGTGTAGGCTTCCTCGGTCAGAATGTTTTTTACGCTGGCATACGTCCAGAGGAACTTCCCATCTCCGGTTTTGTGCACCCTCCGGGCGTCATGACCGATCTGCTCCGTCCAAAGCTGCGCGGGCGTTTTGCAGTTCAGCGCATTGAGCCTGCGGGCAATTTCCTTTTGTCCGCAGCCCTGCAAATACAGCGCATAGATGCGGCGTACCGTTTCTGCGGCTTCCGGCTGAATGAAAATCCGGTTCGTATTTTTGTCCTTCCAGTATCCGAAGGGCGGCCGGATGACAAGACCGTCTTTTTGTTTCTGCCGATAGCCTGCGCGAATCTTTTTGCCGATATCCTTCGCGTAATAGTCATTCATCAGGCCGCGAACGCCAAGGATCAGATCATCCTCCTCGCGGAAGGTGTCAATTCCTTCGGTTACAGAGATCACGCGAACCTGATGATCCCGCAGGTAGTCGATGAACAGCGCTGTCTGCGTTTTGTGGCGGCCGAGGCGCGAGAGGTCTTTCGTCAGGACGGCATCGATCTTTCCTACCTGTGCAGCCGCTGCAAGCGCATCCAGCCCGCGGCGGCTGAAGCTCATGCCGCTGACATTGTCATCGGACGAACATCCAACGATGGTGTCACCGCGCTTTTCTGCAAAGGCGCGGCAGATCTCCTGCTGATTTTGCAGAGAATTCTGCGCCGGATCATCATCGCCTGAAAGCCGTGCGTAAAGCCAGACCCGCATGATTTCCTCCTATCCCACAAGCGTCTCGCCGTAGATCAGGTGCGCCAGCCTGTCCCAGTCAAAATCCAGCGCACCATACTGTTCGGTAAGAACGCCGTTTTCGTAGACATCCAGGTGTGTGCGGAACGGTGCTTTGATCTGAATGTCCAGACTGAGCGTCCCGTTTGTTTCCTGAACATAGATTTTTTCAATCAGCATCCGCAGGTGCGCTTCCGTCATAGCACCCTCAGTGAGAATGTCGTCGATCATGCTGATATCCCGTTTGAACTTCGCTTGCCGCTCCCGCAGGACGGCGGAGATGTTTTGCAGTTCTTCGATCTGCTTTTTTGCCGCAGCGATTTCTTCCTCGCGTTTTTGGATCATGCGGTCATAGCGCTCCGCGTGGGATCTGTCCCGAATCCGCTCCATCAGAATTGCCTCCATTTCGTCCTCCAACCGGAGAATACTCTTTTCCAGCTTTGCGATCTGCACGCCGGTCAGCTCTGCCTTTGGCGTCCACTGTGTGATCAGCTGCTCCAGTGCATCCCAGTTCTGCTGATACAGCACCTTGGTATTTTTGAGTTCGTCCATAATCAGTTTGTCCAGTGCAGCTTCTTCGATCTGGTGCTGGGAGCAATGCTCCTTGCCATAGCGGTTGTAGGTGCTGCAAGCATAGACGACCCGTTCACCGCTTTTCAGATGGATGCGCTTACCGAACATGGCTCTGCCGCAGTCCTCGCAGCGGAGAAGTCCACTGTAGCGTAGGATCTCCTGTGAGGGCGCGGCGCGCACGTTCAGCCGTTTCCGTTCTGCCAGCATCATCTGCGTCTGCTCCCACAGCTCCGGCGTGATGATCGGCGGGAGGTAATTCTCGTGACGAAACTGTTCTTCCGGCTCTGTAAAGCGGAAGGTTTTGTTGATTTTGTTCCGCTCACTTTTGTGGCAGATGAGCGTACCTACATAGCTCTCGTCCCTGAGAATGCGCGCTATCATAGTCGCGTCCCAGAGATACTTCTTGGAAATGTGATCCTGCGTATAGGGAAGTCGTTTGTTTAGCATTTCCAACTGCATCTGCGCTGGTGTCTTGCATTTGCGTTCGTTGAGCATCCTGGCGATTGCCTTCAGCCCGCAGCCGGAGTTGTAAGCCGTGAAAATCAGCCGGATCGTTTCCGCTGCTTCTTCTACGATTACGACACGCTTTGTATTTTTGTCTTTGAAATAACCGAAGGGCGGAGTAATTACAATGCCCTCTTTCTGCTTCTGCCGGTAGCCGGTCCGCACACGGCGGCTGCCGTCGCGTGCGTAGAAATCGTTGACAAGACCCTTGAAGCCGATGATGAGATCGTCGTTTTCGTTGAACGTATCGATATTTTCCGTTGCCGAGAGGACGCGGACGTCGTGTTCCCGCAGGTAGTCAATAAACAGGGCTGTCTGCGTTCGGTGACGGCCCAGCCGGGAAAGATCCTTGACAATGATCGCCTCGATTTTCCCAGCTTCCACAACTTCGTAGATTTTGTCAATGCCTTCGCGGTTGAAGTGCATTCCGCTGACATTGTCGTCAAAGGACTCGCCGACCACCTCATGCCCGTTTGTGACGGCGTATTCATAAATGATTTTCCGCTGATTCGTCAGAGAGTTCAGTTCATCGTCCTCGTCCCGACTCAGGCGGTAATACAGCCAGACTTTCATGGTTCCTCCTTTCCGCTATGGTGTGTGTCGATTGCAGCACACACCATAGCACACTGTTTTTCAAATAGCTAGCACAATCCATCATGCGCAGCAGGAATCTACATGATCAACAAAATCCTCCTGCGACTTTGTATACGGCTGATCCACCGAAAGGTAGTCATGCACCAGCATTTTCAGAAATTCATCGAACTGCTCATCCGTACCGACGTAGCTGAACATGACCTCCGAAATGTTTTCTTTTCGTTTTCTTGCCATAGGCGTTCCTTTCATAGTTCCTGTTTCATATCCCAATCTTCATGATCGTCCTCGGCATGGCCGAGGGCGGTTTTCCTTTGCCGGAGCTTCTTGCGGCGCTTGCTGTCGATGTGCGGCGGCATGGTGGATGCATCACGTTGTGGAACATCGTCCGTCATCTGCTCCACAGCACGGCCAAGGCGCACAGCGCCGCGCACAAGATCACCGCTGTAATCGAGATCCACGCGCACGTCCGGATTTTCTTCCGCGTCTCCTGCACCGTATTCGAAAGCTGCTTCTTCGTATCGTTCAGGATCGCGGTCAGGGAGAGCTTCGTATTCTCTGTCAGCGCCTTGCAGTTGGAAGAATACCTCTCGTTCAGGCTCCCAGCCTGTTTCTCGAAATTTTCTGCGCTCGTTTGCATCTTGATCAGAGATTCCTGCGCTTCTGCTTTCGTCAGAAGCATTTTCAGGTTTGCATCCAACTGCATCTGCTGCCGGAACAGCCCGTCCTGCATTTCGAGCATCGCACTCCAGTTCCGCTCCGTGACTATCACGCTGGGTTCCAGCCGTTGCGCCTCGTCCATCAGCTTTTTGTGCTGCGTCAACATTTCTTGTGTTGTCATTCTCCGTTCTGTATCCAAACTCCGCCTCCATATTTTCTTTCAGGTATTTTTCTATGTGTAACTTGCTATCGCGGCACTTGCGTCCGTCCGGTGTGATATAGGTGATATTCTTCCGGCTGTCCGTCCATGTGGCATCGTAACCCTCAGAGCGGAGCAGCACCAGAAATTCCTCACGGTTTCCGGCGCAGCGCATACACTCGTCGATCACGCGCATCAGTTCGAACTTCCAGCTCTCACCTTTAGATGCCGTGTAATATTCCGCATTGGACATTCCGCGGGAATGTTTTTGCTCATCCCTCTGAAATTTGGGAAGTCCCAATTCCTCGCAAATCTGGTCATTGCAAACGCGCAGCTCCTGAATCTGCTCGTCCGCCATATGCACCTTCCGACCGGTTTCAAAATTGACGCTGTTGATGATGCAGTGCGAGTGGATATGCTCGCGGTCGACGTGCGTGCAGACCAGCACCTCGCAGCCCTCGAAGTATCCAGCCAATCTGCGTGCTGCTTCGTGCGCCATGCGCGGGTCGATGTCTGCACCTTTTGGAAAACTCTGTACCATGTGGTAAAACATCACGCCGCCGTCTTTATGGTGCAGCAGCTTCGTACTCAGGAATTCGTCGAACGCCGTTTCCGGTTGGCAACCGATCCCGCTGACGAGTTGCTGACCGTCCCAAAGCGTCTTGCTGAGTTGGGAAACATAGCGCATGACACTTTTCATGCAGCCGCGTGTTTGTGTGCTTTTCTTGTAGTTTACGAAATGGACGATTGCGATTTTCCGCGCCCTCCTTCCTGTATCTGCCGCAGGGTGACGTTGATTTTTGCGAATTCCTGTGCAGCTGCGTCCAGATTGGCAAACTGCACCTTGCCCGTGTTCGCCAGCACAGCGAGCTGGTTCAGGTTGTTGCCGATGGCTTTCTGCTGCCGCAGGACTTCTTTGAGACCATCCATGACGACGATGCGCTTGCCAAGGCAGCAGGCGGTCACATAGTCACTCATGGACATGCCCGCCTTCTGTGCCAATGCCCGGATTTTTTCGCGGTCTGCGGATGCCATGCGGGTGCTGAATTTGATGTCTTTTTTCATGTGTTCTCCTATCGTTGATAAAGTGGGTTTGGGCTTCTGCCCAAAAACTGTGCGGAAGGCGGGCAGCGGCGTTGCCGCAGACCAGACAAACGCGATGCTGGCCCTCCCTTTGAGGGAGGATTTTTCCGCTGCGGCGTGGATTCTCTGCGCTACTCCTGGACTTGCCCGAACGTTGGCGCAACGTGGGGCTTTGTGGCACTCCTGCGCACACATCCGCAGCCGGGGTGCAAAGCCGCACACAGCGGCGACACGCGCCTCACGGCGCGGCGCAGGCAGTCTGCCTGCCGGCAGGGTCGATAGGGTCGATGTTTCCCACGGTGGGAAGATCGGCACCATCGGCCCTTTTCAGGCAAATCAGCCGCTCTCCGTTGCTCTTTCGGAACGATACCAAAATGCCGTTTTTCCTTAGAGAATCAACGCTTTTTCGGATTTGATGCGAAAGGCCGTTCGGCGTCCAACCTTCGATACCGGCAGGGTCGATCTTTTCCAGCAAGGCTTTTGCAGGGGCGCTGATTTCGGTCTGTTCCCGCAGCAATTCAGAGAGAAGATTTTCAATTTGAAGCGTGGAAATCTTAGAAGCGCTGCTGCAAGTTTTGCTGTCTGCAAGCAGCTTCCAGACGTGATCGTCCTCGCCAAGCTCCAACTTTAACGTTCGATCCGGGATGTCACGCCCAGTGCAATGCAGGGATGCGGCGTTGGCGCTCCGCGCGTTCTTTTGCAGCACGAAGGCAGAGTCGGCCGCGCCGCTAAGACCTGTTGAACCGGAGATCATGTTCATTGGATCGTTATCGTGGAGCTTCCGCAGATGGTGAATCAGCAGGATGGCAATATGATGCCTGTCCGCAAGCTGTTTGAGAAGTCCGACATCCTGATAATCATTTGCGTACAGATTGCTGTCACCGCCTGCGCTGCGGACACGCTGTAATGTATCGATCACAACAAGCTTTGTGGTCGGATGCTCTGTCAAAAACTGCTCGATCTGCTGTTCCAGCCCGTGCCTTAATGTGTCGGCCATGATCGCAAAGTGCAGCGTCGGCGGGGCATCTTCCGTCAGGTCAAAGAGTCGCGTCTGGATGCGCTGGAACGAATCTTCGAGACTGAGATACAGCGCTTCGCCCTGTGTTGTTGCGAAATTCCAGAGCGCCTGCCCTTGTGCAACGCACAAGCAAAGCCGCAAAGCCAGCCAAGACTTGCCGATTTTCGGCGCACCCGCGAGGATGTGCAAGCCCTCTGGAATAAGCTCATCTACCAGAAAGTGCGTCGGTTCATATGTTCTGTTTTGCAAATCTTCTGCTGTGATGGTTTCCAGTTTGGCCATTTTTTCGCTTCTTTTCGATTTTATTTATTATAGATACATTATCTACAAATCTGCAATCAGATGATAGCACAACCATTGACATTTCACAATAGGTAATGTATCATTTAAGCGCATACACTACACGAGTGAAAATATATTCTCTACAAAGGAGGCGCACGCACATGGGCGTTTTGGGAAAAGATTCATTGGATTTTCATCGGCCTCGCACCAATACGAAGGTGGAGTTCGGCGCGTCCGGCTATTGGGTAGAATCCAATCCGGCGATGCAGCCCTACGGCGCTGTGCTGACAGAAATTCTGAATCTTGACGCTGCGCCGTTTCAGGAATTATTGAATCCATATCGGAAGGCCGTTGCAGAAAGGGATGCAGAGCAGGCAGCGCAGGCGTTTCAGGCTGTGGCGAATGGATTTGCGTCTTTGCCGCTTTACCGCCTGTAT
>ERZ772876.318-NODE-318-length-67050-cov-28.578073_pt1 | contig 67050 bp, 60 predicted proteins | sample MGYA00580584_ERZ772876 | MGnify/ENA primary metagenome ERZ772876 (study PRJEB29015, sample SAMEA2737728) | human gut metagenome | biome: human gut; feature: human-associated habitat; material: faeces | place: China | collected 2012 ... | reverse complement strand
CTTGCATGTGTTAAGCACGCCGCCAGCGTTCGTCCTGAGCCAGGATCAAACTCTCAATAAAATGGTATCTAAACAGCTCTCGCTGTTCAAACCTTTATCGAGCTATTTGTCATAGCTTGCAAAACTTTTTATCCTTGCCCCTCCGTGTAATTGACTAAACCACTTCAGAGCAAGCTCGATGTCTTTTTTCAAGACACCTCATATCTGGTGCTTCTTTGTTCTTCGTTGTTTAATTTACAAGGTACACGCTCCAACCGCGGAACATGTGATAGATTACCACGTTGCTCGAGAGTTGTCAACACCTTTTTTACATTTTTTTGGCTTTTCTCAAAAATATTTTGGAGACAAACCTGGAAAAAGATGCTATACTATTTTACACCGTTTTACAGTTCTTATACCACATTACTATTATGAGGAATTTACTTATGAATGAATGGACCCTTGCCCTTTCCGCCGCGGCATTCGTGCTCGCGCTCCTGTCGCTTATCCTGCTCTTGCGGCTGATAAAGCGCCAGCCCGACTATGAGCGTCTCCTGCGCGAGAGCTGGAGCGCCAATCTCCCCGCGCTCAAGACCGAGCTCACCGGCGAGCTGCGCGCGTCGCGCGGCGAGTTGACCGGCACCGTGCAGACGACCATGAAGACCTTTGCCGACTCGCTCGCGCTGGCGCAGACACAGACCGCCGAGCGGCAGGACGTCCGCCTGCGCGAGCTGATCGAGAGCCTTGAGAAGAACCAGCTCCAGCTTAAATCCACCATCGCTGAAACGAACCGCATCCTCGCCGAGGCGCAGGAAAAACAGTTCGCCATGCAGGATAAGCGGATGCAGGGCATCGAGGCGCAGTTCACCGCCTTCACCGCCGCCGTGCAGAGCCGGCTGGAGACGCTGCAAAAGGACAACAGCGAGCAGCTTGAAAAGATGCGCGTGACCGTGGACGAGAAGCTGCAAAAGACGCTCGACGAGCGCATCAGCCAATCCTTCCGGCTCGTCAACGAACGGCTGCAGGAGGTCTACACCGGTCTCGGCGAGATGAAAACGCTGGCCAACGGCGTGGGCGATCTGAAAAAGGTGCTCTCCAATGTTAAGACGCGCGGCATCGTCGGCGAGTACCAGCTCGGCGCGCTCATCGACGACATTCTCACGCGCGATCAGTTCGAGGAAAACGTCATCACCAAAAAGGGCTCGACCACCCGCGTGGAGTATGCCATCAAGATGCCCGGCGAGGATGGCAGCTTCGTCTACCTACCCGTGGACTCCAAGTTCCCCGGCGACGTCTACACGCAGCTCGTGGACGCCTACGACACCGGCGATCCCGCCGCCATCGCCGCCGCGCAGGCCATGCTCACAACGCGCATCAAGGGCTGCGCGAAGGACATCCGCGATAAATACATCGACCCGCCGAACACTACCGACTTCGGCATCATGTTCCTGCCCTTCGAGGGGCTGTACGCCGAGGTCATCCGGCTCGGATTGGTCGAGGTGCTCCAGCGGCAGTATAAGGTCAACATTGCCGGCCCCACGACCTTTGCCGCTCTGCTCAACAGCCTGCAGATGGGCTTCCGCACGCTCGCCATTCAGAAGCGCTCGAGCGAGGTGTGGAGCGTCCTCGGCGCGGTCAAGACCGAGTTCGCCACCTTTGAGGACGTGCTCGCCGCCGCGCAGAAGCGCATCGAGCAGACCGGCGCGGAGCTGGATAAGCTCGTCGGCGTGCGCACGCGCAAGATCAACAGCAAGCTCCGCTCCGTCTCCGTGCTTCCCGCCGAGGAATCCGCGCGGCTGCTCGATGACGGCGCCGACGCCGAATAATTTCCCATCCCACCGACGCATATTATTATATAGGAGATATTGCCCATGGCCACCTTGACCCCCCTGCCGCTGCCGCAGTCCTTTGAGGACTTCTGCGCCCTTTTCCTGCTCTTCATCGCCTACAGCACGCTCGGCTGGTGCGGCGAAATGATCTACTGCTCCGTGCCCAAGGGGCGCCTGTGCGAAAAGCGCGGCTTCCTCAACGGCTTTCTCTGCCCCATCTACGGTCACGGCGCGCTGCTCGTGCTCTACGCCCTGCGCGGCGGCTTCCGCAACCCGTTTTTGACCTTTCTGTTCGGTGCGCTGCTCACAAGCGCGCTGGAATACTTCACCAGCTGGGTGATGGAAAAGCTCTTCCACATGCGCTGGTGGGACTACTCCCACTATAAATTTCAGATCAACGGCCGCGTGTGCCTGCTCAACTCCACCTGCTTCGGCCTCGCCTGCGTGGTGCTGTGCCACGTCGTTCACCCATGGCTGTGGGCGCACATCCTCGGTCTCGGCAGCGCGGTGATCGTGCCGCTTGCCTCGTTCATCTCCGGCATTTATCTCACCGACACCGTGCTTTCCGTCCGCAGCGCCATTCAGCTCAGCGCCCAGATGGGCAAGCTGCGCGAGCTTCAGAGCGAGATTCGGGATCACATCGCCGAAAAACGCGAGGAGAGTGCCGAGCGTCGAGCCGAGCGCCGCGAGGAGGCGCGCGAGCGTGCCCGTGCCCTGCGCGACGGCGCCGACATCTTCGAGCGCCGCCTGCTCCACTCGCATCCCCAGCTCAAGGCGGCGCGTGAGGATCTGCTCGCCGGCATCCGCGCCCGTTTGAGCGAGAACGAGACTGAGCTTGAGCAGCTCAGGAGCGTTTACAGCCCCCGCCGCGACAAGAAGTGAGCACCCGCGCGGTTGACTTCCCGCGCCATTCGGTATACACTAAGCCCAAACCAACAGCAAAGGAGCGTGCAGCGCCATGAGTGAATGCACCCACAACTGCTCGACCTGCGGCGAAAGCTGCGGTGAGCGCACCAGCCCCCAGTCCTTTTTGAAAAAGCCCCACGCCGATGCGCACATCGGCAAGGTGTTCGGCGTCGTGTCCGGCAAGGGCGGCGTCGGCAAGTCAATGGTCACGAGCCAGCTCGCCGTCAGCCTGCGCCGCAAGGGCTATCGCGTCGGCATTTTGGACGCCGACATCACCGGCCCCTCCATCCCGAAGGCGTTCGGGATGCACGAGAAGGCCGTCGGCACGGAAAATGCCCTCCTGCCCTGCGTCAGCTCGACCGGCATCGAGGTCATGTCCATCAACCTTCTGCTCGACGACGAGACCGATCCCGTCATCTGGCGCGGCCCCGTCATCGGCGGCGTGGTCACCCAGTTCTGGACCGACGTTCTCTGGGACGTCGACTACCTCCTCGTCGATATGCCGCCGGGCACCGGCGATGTGACGCTGAGCGTCTTTCAGTCCATCCCGCTCTCCGGCATCGTGGTCGTCGCCTCCCCGCAGGAGCTTGTCGGCATGGTGGTGGAGAAGGCCGTGAAGATGGCGGAGAAGATGGCGGTTCCCATTGTGGGACTTGTGGAGAACATGAGCTATCTCATCTGTCCCGACTGCGGCAGAAAAATTTACCTCTTCGGCGAGGGCAGGAGCGCCGAGGCCGCGAAGAAGCACGGCATCCCGCTGCTCGCCCAAATGCCCATCGACCCGCAGCTCGCCGCCCTCACGGACGAGGGCCGCATCGAGGAATTCAAGGGCGACTGGCTCGCCGACGCCGTCACCGCGCTCGAGGCCCGCTGACCGCACCCACAAAAAACGGAAAGGATGTTTCCCGGGAAACATCCTTTCCGTTTTCTCTTTTATAAGCCCTCGTGCAGCTTCCAGAGGATCGGCTCGAAGTCCACGCCCTCGCGGGCCGGTATGTTCTGCGGCATGGTCTGAATGGCGCACTCGCGCACGAAGGCCTCCGCGAGCCGCACCGCCTCGTGCAGCGTTTTGCCCTTGACGAGCGCGCCGGTGAGCACGCTCGCGAACACGTCGCCGGTGCCGTGAAACTCCTTGCCGATGAACGTGTCGAAAAGAAACTCCGTCCCGCCGCTCGTGCGGTCAAAGACGCACGCGCCGATCTCTCCCTTGCGGAGCATCACGCCGGTGAGCACCACGCTGCGCGTTCCGTTCCGGCTCAGACGCTCAACGACCGAGCGATAGCCTGCCTCGTCATGCGTCAGGGCGCCGAAGGAATGGTCCTCGCCGAGCAGCACCGCCGCCTCGGTCAGGTTCGGCACGATCACGTCCGCCAGCTCCGCCAGCCGCGTCATGCCCGCGCACATCGCGGGCGTATAGGTCTTGTAGATCTTGCCGTGGTCGCCCATCACGGGATCGCAGATAAAGATCGTCGAGCGGTCGCGGCGGAAGGTGCGTACAAAGTCCGCCGCAAGGTCCATCTGCGCCTCGCTGCCCATGAAGCCGGTGTAAACGGCGTCGAAGTGGATGCCGAGCTCCGCCCAGTGCGCGGCGATCTTGGGCAGCTCGTCGGTCATATCCAGAAAGGTATAGCCCGTGAAGCCGCCGGTGTGCGTGGAGAGATAGGCGGTCGGCAGCGGGCAGCACTGCACACCCATCGCGCTGAGCACAGGGATGGCGACGGTCAGCGAGCAGCGGCCGAAGCCGGACATATCGTGGATGGCGGCAACTCTCGGCGTAGGCATAAAAACGGCTCCTTCCTTTTTGCTGCTCCTATTATACCGCACCGCGGGCGCATTGCAAGGAAAAATCCGCGGATAGCGCGCCCGCGCCGCGCATAGGCTGGTGCGAGGTGATCTTTTATGGATATTCATGTGGTGCGCGCGGGCGAGACCGTTTCGTCGGTCGCCGCGCGGTATGGTGTGCCGGCGGGCATTCTCGCCGGCGTCAACGGCGTCGCGCCGGACGCTCCGCTCGCCGTCGGGCAGACGCTCGTCGTCCGCCATCCGCGCGAGCTGCACACGGTCGCGAGCGGCGAGAGCGTCTATTCCATCGCCCTGCGCTACGGTCTGAGCGTGCGGACGCTCTATCAGAATAATCCCGCCCTCGGCGGGCGCAGCGCCCTCTACCCCGGGCAGACGCTCGTCATCGCCTACGACGACACGCCCACGCGCACACTCGCCGTCAACGCCTACAGCTACCCCTTTATCCGCGGCGGCCTGCTCGACGCCGCGCTGCCCTATCTCACCTACCTCACGCCCTTTACCTACGGCATCAACGCCGACGGCACGCTGCTGCCGCTCGCGGACGAATGGCTGCTCGCCGCCGCCGGACAGTACCGCACGGCCGCGCTCATGCACCTCTCCACGCTCACGGAGGAGGGCCGCTTCGACAACGCCCGCTCCACGCTCATCCTGGAGGACGCGGACGCGCAGGACGCTCTGGTGCAGAGCATCCTCGAGACCGTGCAGGCCCGGCATTACTTCGGACTGGACGTGGATTTTGAATATGTGCTGCCCGAGCAGCGTGAGGCCTACGCCGCCTTCATCACGCGGCTGCGCGAAGCGCTCAATCCGCTCGGCTGTCCGGTCGTCGTCGCGCTCGCGCCGAAAACGAGCGCCGCGCAGCGGGGGCTGCTCTACGAGGCGCACGACTACGCGCTCCTCGGCGCGGCAGCCAACGCGGTGTTTCTGATGACCTATGAGTGGGGCTACACCTACGGCCCCCCGATGGCGGTCGCACCGCTCACTCAGGTGCGCGCCGTGCTGGACTATGCCCTGACCGCCGTCGCGCCGGAAAAGATCTTCATGGGCATCCCGCTCTACGGCTACGACTGGCCCCTGCCCTTCGTATCCGGCGAGACGCGGGCGGAATCTCTCTCGCCGGTGCAGGCGGTCGAGCGTGCTCTGCGCCACGACATTGCCATTCAATACGACGCGGCCGCGCAGGCCCCCTATTACCACTACACCGACCGCGGCGGGCGCGAGCACGCCGTCTGGTTCGAGGATGCGCGCAGCATCGAGGCCAAGCTCCGCCTCGCGGACGAATACCATTTGCAGGGCGTGGGGTACTGGAATCTTACACGTCCCTTTCCCCAGAACTGGGCGGTGCTCGCCTCGCTCTTTGATATCGAAACGCTTCTCTAAGCGCGCGTCCCGATGGCCTTTGCCACCACGTTTACCACATCCTGCACCGTCTCGTCGAAAAGGTGCGTGTAGACCTCGCTCGTGATGCTCGTCGAGCTGTGGCCGAGCGCCTTGGAGATGGTGAACATCGGCACGCTGCGGCTGTTGGCGACGCTCGCAAAGCTGTGGCGCAGGCCGTGGAGCGAGATGGACGGCAGGGCGTTCTCCTCAACGAAGGCCGCGACGCGACGCCCGAGGCCGTTCGGGTCCCACGGCTTTCCCTGCTCCGTGACGGCCACATAACCCTCGGGATTGAAGCCTGCGCCCCGCTCGCGCTGCCCGCGCTCCCATTCGTCGTGCAGCCGCGTGAGCAGCTTCTCCAAGTCGCTCACCCCATCGTAGCACAGCCGCCGCACGGAGGAATAGGACTTAGGCTTTTTCTCGATGAACGTTCCGCCCACGGAGGTTCGCACCTCGCGGACGGTGACGATCTTCGCGTCCAGATCCACACAGCGCCATTTGAGTCCGCAGATCTCGCTGCGCCGCAGCCCCAGATAGCCCGCCAGCTTGACGGCGGGCTCGATCTCCGTGCCCGCGCAGCGGCAAAACAGCTCGCGCAGCTGCGCGGGATCGTAGTAGCGGTGGCTCGGCATCACCTTGGCCGGCGGTGTGACATAGCGCGTCACGTTTTCCCGCAGCAGTCCCTGCCGGACGGCGGCCTCCAGCGCCGTGTGCAGCAGCACATGGTGCTTGCGCACGGTGTTGTGGGAGAGTCCCTTTTCCAGCAGCTCCGCGTAGTACCGCTGCAGCTGCGCCGGCTGCAGCTCCGGCAGCTTCACCTCGCCCAGTGCGGGCACAAGGTGGAGTCGGATGATGTTCTCGTAGCCGTGGACGGTGGTCTTTTCGCGGTTCGGGCAGATAAAATCCCGCAGCCAGACCTCCAGCCAGTCGGCGAGAATGACCTCGCCGCCGTGGCGCGTGCGCTTGAGCGCGCGCAGGCGCAGAAATTCCGTCAGGGTGCTCTCGGCATCATCGAGACAGTGGAAGGTGCGCACGCAGCGGTCGCGCGAGCCGTCGGGCCGCATCCCGTAGTGCATCGTGACGTAGTAAAGGTCCTTCTGATCGTCGTAGGCAAGATTTCGTTTGATGGATTTTCGCATATTCGTTCGCCCTCCTTTTGGAATGGAGGCAGTATATCACCGATCGAGCGCAATGAAAAACGGCGGCGCTTTCTGCGCCGCCGTTTTTAGACGATCCTTCGGTTTTGCTCAGCTTCTCCTCGCCGCCTCGATGACGTGGCTCGCGAGGATGGCCGTCGTCACCGCGCCGACACCGCCGGGCACGGGCGTGATGGCCTCCACGATCGGCTCCACCTCGGCGAAGCGGGTGTCGCCGCAGAGATTGCCGTCCGCACCGACGTGGATGCCCACGTCCAGCACGATCTGGCCCGCGCGGACGCTCTCCGCGCCGACCATGCCGGCCTTACCGGCGGCGACGACGAGGATATCCGCCTCGCGGCAGATGGCGGGCAGATTTTCGCTGCGGCTGTGGCAGATGGTCACGGTCGCGTGCTCGGCGAGCAGCAGCAGGGAGACCGGCTTGCCGATGACGAGACTGCGGCCGATCACGACCACGCGCTTGCCCTTGATGGGCACGTTATAATGCTTGAGCAGCGCCACGCAGGCCGCGGCGGTGCAGGGCGGATAGCCGCCGTCGGTGCCGGCATAGACCGCGGCGAGCGAGCCGTCGGTGATGCCGTCCATATCCTTTCTCGGGTCGAGGGCGCGGCGGGCGGCCTCGTCGTCGAGGTGCTTGGGCAGCGGGCGGAACATCAGAACACCGTGAACACGCTCGTCCTCGTTGAGCGAACGGATGTTGTCCATCAGCTCCTGCTGGCCCGCGTCCTCGGGCAGCACGACCTGACGGACCGTGATGCCGACCTTCTCGCAGCGCTTGAGCGCGCCGCGCTCATAGGACAGATCGTCCTCGCGCGCACCCACGCGCAGAATGGCAAGGCAGGGCTCCGTGCCGTTTTTCTTCAGCTCCTCCGCCTGCTCACGCAACTGTTCGGTCAACGCCCTAGCGGCGTCGGCCCCCTTGAGTAACATCGCCATGATGGTTTCCTCCTCATGCTGGCGCGGTGCGCCGTGATCTCAACGTTAGGATAACAAACAAAATTTTCGCTGTCAATTTCTTTTGCAAACCGTTTGCGCCGGAAGGATTTCCTTTCTTCGCCGCCTTGCTATTTCCGCCGCTTTCTGCTACCATAAGGGGGATGAAATTTTATCTGACCGGAGGGATATCCCATGTCCGTCATCGAAGAAAAGAAAGCTCTGCGCACCTACATCCGCCAGACCGAGCGCACGCTCGACCCCGCCTACAAGGCCGAAAGCTCGGAGGCCATCTGCCGCTGCGTCCTCGCGCTGGAGGAATACCGGGCCGCGGGGACCGTGTTCGCCTTTGCCGGCACCGTCCATGAGATCGACACCGCGCTGCTGCTGAAGGAGACTCTTGCCGCGGGCAAGACGCTCGTCCTGCCCCGCTGCGCCGAGGGCCACGCGCTCGACCTGTGCGTGGTCACGTCGATGGACGAGCTCGTGCCGGGGATGTACGGCATTTTAGAGCCGAAAGCGGACTGCGCGCTCGTCACGCCCGCCGATATTGACTTTGCCGTGGTGCCCTGCCTGTCGTTCGACCGCAGGGGGCGCCGGCTCGGACAGGGCGGCGGCTACTATGACCGTCTGCTGCCGCAGCTCGCCTGCCCGACCTGCCTCATCTGCCGCGAGCGGCTGATGAGCGAGGCCGTTCCCACCGAGGAGCATGACCGCCGCTGCACGCTCTACGTCACGGAGCGCGGCGTCATGGAGCCGGAGACGTAAGACCATGCTGGACTGGCTCATTCGCGGTGCGCAGGTGCTCGACGGCACCGGCGCGGACGCTTTTCCCGCCGACGTTGGCATCAAGGACGGAACCATTGCCGCGGTCGGTGGTCTGACCGACGTCGATGCCGCGCACGTTCTTGACGCGCAAGGCCGCACGCTGACGCCCGGCTTTCTGGACATCCACCGCCACACCGACGCGGCGCTGTTCCGCCCCAATTTTGGACGTGCCGAGCTGGCGCAGGGTCTGACCACGCTCGTCGGCGGCAACTGCGGGATGTCGCTCGCGCCGCTCGCCGGGGCGCACGCTCCCGCCGTGCGCTCGTATCTCGCGCCCATCACCGGCGCGTTTGGGGACGAGCTGTGCTTCGCGTCCCTTGCGGACTATTTTGCCGCAGCGGAGCGAACGCCGCAAATCGTGAACAACGCCATGCTCGCGGGCATGGGGACGCTCCGCGCCCTCGTCGCGGGCTTCGACGACGCGCCGCTGACGGACGGGCAGTACAGGGAGCTGCACCGCCTTGTGGAGCGCTCACTCGCCGACGGCGCGGTGGGCGTATCCCTCGGTCTCGGCTACGCGCCCGAGTGCTTTTACTCGACCGAGGGGCTGATCCGCGCGCTTGAGCCGCTGCGCGGCGGGAGGCTGCCCGTCACCGTTCACATGCGGCAGGAGGGCGACGGCGTGGTGGACGCGCTGCGCGAGATGCTGACCGTCGCCCGGGAGCTGCGCTGCCCTGTGGAGATCTCGCACCTCAAGGGCATCGGGCGTGCCAACTGGGGCCGCGCCGTGCCGGAGATGCTCCGGCTTCTTGAAAACGCCCGCGCGGAGGGGCTGGACGTCGCCTGCGACGTGTATCCCTATTCCGCCGGCTCGACGCAGCTCATTCACGTTCTGCCGCCGGAATTTCAGAAGGGCGGGCTGGACGCGCTGACCGCCGCGCTGCGCGATCCGGGCTCCCGCGCCGCCATGCGCGGGCGCATGGAGACGGGCAGCGACTTTGAAAACATCACGCACCTCGTCGGCTTTGAGAACGTCGTTCCGATCTCGCTGCACACAGAGGAGTATAAGCCGTTTGAGGGCAAGTCTCTCGCGGAGATCGCGGACATGCTCGGCAAGGACCCCTATGACGCGCTCTTCGACCTGCTCGCCGCCGAGCGCTGCGAGGCGGGCATGATCGACTTCATCGCCGCGGAGGAGGACATCGAGGCCATCCTGCGCGCGCCGTTCTCCGTGCCCATTTCCGACGCGACCTATCCCGTCGAGGGGCTGTGCCACCCGCGCGTGTACGGCAGCGCGGCGCGCTTTCTCGCGCACTATGTCCGCGAGCGCGGCATCCTCACGCTGCCGCAGGCTGTGCACAAGCTCACGATGCAGTCCGCCGACCGGCTCGGTCTTTCCCGCAAGGGACGCATCGCCGTCGGCGCGGACGCCGACCTGTGCCTGTTCTCGCCGGAAAATATTCGGGAGAACGGTGCCTACACCGCTCCGCGGCAGCTTGCCTCGGGCATGGACGCCGTGTTCGTCGCGGGCGTACCGGAGATCATGGACGGGCAGTTTACCGGCGAGACACGGGGGCGCGTGCTGCGGGCACACTAACGAACGCTTCATTTTTTCGGAGGAAGCTATGACAAAACGTATGTTGACAGCCGTTCTGACTGTGGCGCTCACGCTGTCCCTCACCGCCTGCGGCGGGAGAACGCGGCAGGAAATGGGCGAGACACGCACGGTCTACACGATGGACACGGTGATGAATCTGACCGCCTACGGCGAAAACGCCTCCGCCGCGCTCGACGCGGCGGAGGAAACGCTGCGCACGCTCGACGCGAAGCTCGACCGCCACGACGAGACAAGCACGGTAAGCGCGCTCAACCGCGACGGCACGGTCGAGGACGCGGAGCTTGCCCAACTCACGGACATTGCGCAGACCATCGGTGCACTGAGCGGCGGGGCGTTCGATCCCACCGTCGCGCCCGTGATGGACGCATGGGACTTCACCGGCGATGCGCCGCGCGTGCCGTCGGACGAGGAGCTGTCCGCGCTGCTCGCGCACGTCGGTTTGGAAAAGCTGTCGGTGGACGGCAATACGATCGCCCTCTCGGACGGTGCGCAGCTCGACCTCGGCGGCATCGCCAAGGGCTATGCGGGCGATGCGGTACGCACCGTCCTCGCGGAGTTCGGCGTAACGAGCGCGGTCATCGACCTCGGCGGCGACGTCGGGCTGCTCGGCGCGAAGCCGGACGGCAGCGACTGGCGCGTCGCGGTCAAGGACCCCGCCGACCCGTCGAAATTTCTCGGCGTGCTGACGGCGGCGGACACCTTCGTGGTGACCTCCGGCATCTATGAGCGCGGCTTTGAGGAAAACGGCGTGCGCTACCACCACATCATCGACCCCAAGACCGGGAAGCCTGCCGAGAGCGGGCTGGTAAGCGTGACGGTCGTGTGCGGCGACGGCGCGTGGGCCGACGCACTCTCCACCGCCTGCTTTGTGCTCGGCGAGGCGGGAAGCCTTGCGCTGCGCGATACGCTCGCGGCGGAGAAAAATCTGCGCATCGAGCTGATCCTTGTGACCGATGACGGCCATGTGCGCTATACTGCGGGACTGGCGGAACGCTTTGAGCCGAGCGAGGAGGGGACCTATGTCTACGAAGCCATCATCGCCTGAGCTGCGCCCCAACCGCTATGACGCGCTCGTGGTGCTCGTCGTGCTGGCGCTCGCCGCGGCGCTGGCGGTCAGGCCGTTTCTCGCCGCCCGCGCGCCGCAGAGCGGTGCGCTGACGGTCGTGGTCTCCGCCGACGGACAGGAGCTCGACCGGCTCCCGCTCGCGCAGTTCGGCACGCATACCTATGCAAATAACGGCTATACGCTGACGGTCACGGCGGCGGGCGGCGCGGTGTCGGTCACGCAGAGCGACTGCCCGGGGCAGGACTGCGTCCACTCCGGCGCGGTCTCCCGCGCGGGGCAGAGCATCGTGTGCCTGCCCGCGCGCATCGTGGTGGAGCTGGTCGGCGCCGCCGACGGCTACGACCTCGTGACGGGTTAGGAGGGGCGGTATGAGGTTCTCAACGAAAGCTATCACGACCTGCGCCGTGCTTGCCGCGCTGGCGCTCGCGCTCTCCTATCTGGAGTCCTTTTTCCCTCCGCTGCTGCCGCTGCCCGGCGTAAAGCTCGGGCTTGCGAACATCGTGACGGTCTACGCGCTCTATGCCCTCGGCGCATCGAGCGCGCTCGCCATCCTCGTGGTGCGCTGTCTGCTCGGCTCGCTCTTTGCGGGCAATGCCTCGGCGCTCCTTTTCTCGCTGCTCGGGGGACTTGCTGCCATGCTGGTGATGATCGCGCTGCACGCTCTGCCGCGGCTCTCGGTCTACGGCGTGTCCGTCGGCGGCGCGGCGGCGCACAACTGCGGACAGGTCGCCGCCGCGATGCTCACGCTCGGCTCGGCCGCGCCGCTGGCCTATCTGCCGTTCCTGCTGGTCGTGTCGGTGTTCGCCGGCGCGCTGACTGGCTTCGTCGCCGCGCTGCTGTTCCGCGCCATGCGCCACGCGCGGGCGAAATGAAGTGTAAAAATCAAACGCCCCGACGAAGGTCGGAGCGTTTGGCTTTTTATTTGGGGACTGTTTTTCACAGATCGTGCACGCGCAGGGCGCGGATGGCGTTGAGCACCGCGAGGACCATCACGCCAACGTCGGCGAAAATGCCCATCCACATATTGGCGAAGCCGAGGGCGACGAGCAGCAGGCACAGCAGCTTCACGCCGAGGGAAAAGACGATGTTCTCATGCACGATGCGGATGCACTTGCGGGAGATCTTGATGGCCTTGGCGATCTTCATCGGATCGTCGTCCATCAGCACCACATCGGCGGCCTCAATAGCCGCGTCGCTGCCCATTGCGCCCATGGCGATACCGATGTCCGCGCGGGAGAGCACGGGCGCGTCGTTGATGCCGTCGCCGACGAAGGCGAGCTTCGCGCCCTCCGGCTCGGCCTTGAGCAGTTCCTCGACCCGCGCGACCTTATCGGCGGGCAGCAGCTCCGCGCGGACCTCATCCACCCCGAGGTCACGCGCCACATAGTCCGCGACCTTCTGAATGTCACCGGTGAGCATGACGGTCTTGGTGACGCCCGCCGCCTTGAGCGCGGCGATGGCGTCGCGGGAATGGGGCTTTTCCACATCGGAGATAACGATGTGGCCCGCGTACTCGCCGTTCACCGCGATATGGACGATGGTGCCGACGCTGTGGCACGCGTGCCACGCGACGCCCAGCTCCTCCATGAGCTTGCCGTTTCCGGCGGCGACGGTCACGCCGTCCACCACCGCGGTCACGCCGCGGCCGCTGTGCTCCTGAATGTCCGTGACGCGGGAGCGGTCCAGCGCACCGCCGGCAGCCTTTTGCAGGCTCTTGCTGATGGGGTGCGAGGACGCGCACTCGGCAAGCGCCGCGTATTCGAGCAGCTTTTCCTGCGCCATCGGGCTGTGATGCACGGCGCTGACCTCAAACACGCCCTGCGTGAGCGTGCCGGTCTTGTCGAATACGACGGTCTTGGTCCGGGAGAGGGCCTCGAGGTAGTTGGAGCCCTTGATGAGCACGCCCTCCTTGCCCGCGCCGCCGAGACCGGCGAAGAAGCTGAGCGGGATACTGATGACGAGCGCGCAGGGGCAGGAGATGACGAGGAAGGTCAGCGCACGGTAGACCCAGGTGCCCCAGTCCGCGTCCGCGCCGGAGACGGTCAGCGCCAGCGGCGGCAGAATGGCGAGCGCGAGCGCGCTGTAGCACACGGCGGGGGTGTAGACCTTGGCAAAGCGGGAAATGAAGCTCTCGGAGCGGGACTTGTGGCCGCTGGAATTTTCCATCAGCTCCAGAATTTTGGAAACCGTGGATTCGCCGAACGCCTTCGTTGTGCGGACTTTCAGAACGCCCGTCATGTTGATGCAGCCACTGATGATCTCGTCGCCTGCGCTCACATCGCGCGGCAGGCTCTCGCCGGTCAGCGCGGCGGTGTTGAGCGTGGAGATGCCGTCCTCGACCACGCCGTCGATGGGCACCTTTTCGCCCGGCTGGACGGTGATGACCGTGCCGACGGCGACGTCGTCGGGGTCGACCTGCTCGAGCTTACCGTCGCGCTCGATGTTTGCGTAGTCGGGGCGGATGTCCATGAGCGCGGTGATGCTGCGGCGGGACTTTCCGACCGCGTAGCTCTGGAACAGCTCGCCGATCTGATAAAAGAGCATGACGGCGACCGCCTCGGAATAGTCGCCGCTCCTTTCATAGAGTGCCAGCGCGATGGCACCGACGGTCGCGACCGCCATGAGAAAATTTTCGTCGAACACCTGCCGGTTGCAGATGCCCTTCCACGCCTTGCGCAGGATGTCGCAGCCGACCGTCAGGTAGGCCGCAAAATAGAGCGCGGCGGAGACGAGCGCCGGCAGGGGAATCAATTTCGCCGCGAGGAACAGCACCGCCGCGGCCAAGATGCGATAGAGCATCTTTTTCTGTTTCTTCGTCATGGGAAAGTCCTCCGTAGAAGTCCGCCCCGAGGTCTGTCCCCGGGGCGGTGTGATTTACAGGTAGATCTCGCAGTCGTCCTCGACCTTTTTACAGTTCTTCAAAACGGCCTTCATCACGGTCTTGGGGTCCTGACCGTCGGCAAATTCCACCGTCATCTTCTGCGTCATGAAGTTGACCACCGCGTCCGCGACGCCCTCGGTCTTCTTCGCGGCATCCTCCATCAGGTTCGCGCAGTTGGCGCAGTCCACTTCGATCGGATAGGTCTTTTTCATCCTAAAATGCCCCTTTCTTTTTGTCGCTTAAACAATTAAGCACTTGTTTAATTCTTATGGCTGTACTATACTGAAGATACCCGAAAAAGTCAAGGACTTCGCCGCGTTCTCTGCCGAACGGGCGAAAAGTCCTGCCAAACGGGAGAATCGACACACAGGACTACCGGAAAAGGAGCGGAAATATGGAACCGTTTGAGCTTCCCCATCGGCACGAGGACGCCTCGCATCTGCATGAATTGGAGGAGTACCTCCGCAGGACCGAGTATTTTCAAACCGTCGCGCTGGTCTTTCGCCAGCTCTCCGACGCAAACCGCGTGCGGCTCTTCTGGCTTTTGTGCCACTGCGAGGAGTGCGTGGTCAACCTCGCGGCCATGATGGGCATGAGCCCGCCCGCGCTCTCGCATCACCTGCGCCAGCTGCGTGAGAGCGGACTGATCGTCAGCCGCCGCGACGGCAAGGAGGTCTACTACAAGGCTGCGAAGAGCGAGCAGGCGCAGCTGCTGCACCGTATGATCGAGCGCACCGTGGAGATCGCCTGCCCCGAGGAAGGCGAGGACGTCGCCTCCGCCCCGCACCTGCCGCCGCTCGACGCGCACGCGCTCGAGGGCGCGCACGGGTGCAGCGCCGAGCAGCTTGAGACCATCCGCCGCGTCCACGAGGCGCTGACCGCAGACCTCTCCAGCCGCATCACCATCGACGAGCTCTCGCGCCGCTTCCTGATGAACCCCTCCACGATGAAGGAGGTCTTCAAGACCGTTTACGGGCAGTCCATCGCCGCGCACATCCGCGAGCACCGCATGGAGCGCGCGGCAGAGCTGCTGCACGAAACGGACGCGAGCATGGCGGAGATCGCCGCTGCCATCGGCTACGAGAGCGCGAGCAAGTTCTCCGCCGAATTCCGCAAGGCCTACGGCGCGCTGCCGACGGAGTATCGCCGCGCCGCACGCGCGGAAAAAGGATAGGGGCTTGCAGTCCGTGGAAAGTGTGTTATCATGGAAGCAGAAACCAACGAAACGGAGAGAAGAGAAATGGGTATTGTCGTTTTGGGCGCGGTCTTTGTGGACATCAAGGGCTATCCCTCGGACGTTTACATTCCCGGCGGGCGCAACGCCGGCCGGGTGGAGCAGATGCACGGCGGCGTGAGCCGCAACATTGTGGAGGACATTGCCAACGTCGAGCTGCAGCCGACCTTCATCGGTCTGGTGGACGACACCGGCGCAGGCGCGGATGTGGTGCGCAAGCTCAAGGCGCATAAGGTCAACACGGACTACATCCGCGTAACGAAGGACGGCATGGGCACCTGGCTCGCTATCTTCGACAACGGCGGCGACGTGGTGGCGGCCATCTCCAAGCGGCCCGACCTCCGTCCGATCCTGAGCATTTTAGAGGAGCAGGGCGACGAGATCATTTCCCGCGCCGACAGCATCGCCTTTGAGATCGACATGGATAAGGAGATCGTGAAGAAGGTCTTTGCCCTTGCCGAGAAATATCACAAGCCGGTGTACGCGGTGGTGTCGAACATGAGCATCGCGGTAGAGCGGCGCGACTTCTTCCGCTCAACGCATTGCTTCGTCTGCAACCAGCAGGAGGCGGGCATCCTTTTCTCCGAGGATTACGACGACAAGACGCCGGAGGAGATGCAGAGGCTCCTCGCCGCGCGCATCCGCAGCGCACAGATCCCGCGCATGGTGGTGACGATGGGCGCGCAGGGCGCGGTGTATGCCACGAACGACGGTGAGGAGGGCTGGTGCCCCGCCAAGAAGGTGGACGTGAAGGACACCACCGGCGCGGGCGATGCCTTCTTCGCGGGCGTGACCATCGGCCTGACCTACGGCAAGACGATGGCGGAGGCCTGCGAGATCGGCACGCGGCTGGCCGCGTCGGTCATCTGCACATCGGAAAACGTCTGCCCGCGCTTTCTGCCGAGCGAGTTCGGCATCGACCCGAGCGGGCTTGAGCGCGAGCAGCTTTCGCTGGAGCTGTAACAGGGGAGAGGAGATGGCCGCAGCCTTCTCCTCTTTCGCGTCAAAAGGTCTTTCCCAGCGCGTCGGCGCGGGCAAGGGCCTCGTCCATCCGTGAGTGCGCGTCCACGCGCTCGTCGTCCAGCCCCTCGGCGCAGAGCAGCTCAAATTTTGGGATGCCGAACATGGCGCACAGCGCCTTGAGCTGGCGCGCGCCCATCTCCATCCATTCCGTTTCCGGCAGGGAGTAATCCCCGCCGCGCGTGGTGACGAGCAGCAGCTTTTCCGCGCGGCAGCGGCCGACAAGCCCGCTTTCCTCGTAGCCGAAGGTGATGTCGCGCATAGAAACGCGCTCAAGGTAAATTTTCAGAATGGCGGGGAAGGATAATTCCCAGAACGGCGCAGCGAGCACGATGCGGTCCGCGCGGGCAAACTGCCATGCGTCGGCGAACAGCGGATCGTCGAGCTTCCCCGCTGCGGCGAGCGCGTCGCGGCAGGCCAGCACCTCGGGGTACTGCGGCTCGAGACGGTCGCGCATGAGGTCGCGGCGAAGGATCGCTGCGTCCGGATTCGCAGCGGCGTAGGACGATAAAAAGCGTTCGGCGAGCATACGGGAGCGGGACTCCGCGCCCCGCACACAGGCATCCACAAACAAAAGCTGCGGCATAGTCGGCCTCCTTTGGTCGGGAAAATCTTGCTCCCATTATATCCGTTTTGCCGCGGCGCGGCAAGCCGCGCTGAAAATTTTTCGCGCGGACGTTGCCAAACGGCGAAAAACAGCGTATTATGCTTGCAGATCAATGCTCAAGAGGTGCCGTATGTTTCTTCTTTACATGAATCCCATTCTGATCGCCGCGGCGGTCGTGCCGGCGGTCTTTCTGCTCATCAGGGTCTATCGCGCCGACCGTCTGGAGCCGGAGCCGTCGGGGCTGCTGCTCTCGCTGATCCTGCGCGGCGTGTTCGCCACGGTCATCGCGATGATGCTCGAGGAGCTCGGCTCGGCCCTGCTCGGGAGCGTCTATGCGGAAAACTCCCTGCCCTACAACATCATCATGTACTTTGTCATCGTCGCCTTTTCCGAGGAGGGCGCAAAGTATATCCTGCTCCGCTGCCGGACATGGCGCTCGGACGCCTTCAATTGCCAGTTCGACGGCGTGGTGTACGCCGTGTTCGTCTCGCTCGGCTTCGCCCTGTGGGAAAATCTCGGCTACGTCGCCATGTACGGCCTGAGCACCGCGCTCGTGCGCGCCGTGACCGCAGTCCCCGGCCACGCCTGCTTCGGCGTGTTCATGGGCGTCTACTACGGCCGCGCCAAGCGCTATGACAACGACGGCGACTTCGTGAACGCCAAGCGCTGCCGCACGATGGCGGTCCTGATGCCCGCGCTGCTGCACGGCGCCTACGATTTCATCGCCACGATGGAGGACCCTAACTGCGAATGGGTGTTCCTTGTCTTTGTGCTTGCGCTGTTCGCCGTGTCGCTGAAGCTCGTGCGTGTCGGCTCGCGCAGCGACCGCTACATCGACGGCGGCGAGGGTCCGCTGTTCTTCTGAAAACGGCATAAGAAAAGAGACGAGAGCGCGTGCTTTCGTCTCTTTTTTTCATCGGGTCCGACGCTTATTCGGCGGCGTATTCCAGACCGTTCATGCGGCAGAGCGTGTTGATGACCGCAAAGATGATGACCGCGCCGAGGTTGGCGGTGGTGTTGTCCTGATCGAAGCGCGGGGAGATCTCGCAGATGTCGAAGCCACGGACCTTGCGCGTGCGCAGAACGTGCTTGAGCAGCGGCAGCACGACCTCGGGATCGAGTCCCAGCGACTGCGGCGCGCTGACGCCGGGCGCGAAGGCCGAGGAGAACACGTCCGTGCAGACGGTGATGTAGGCGTCGCGGCAGCGGTAGAGGAAGGTGTCCATGCGCTCCAAAATGGACTCCATGTTGCTGCCCTGGATCTCCTTGGCGAGCACATAGTCCACGCCCAGCTCCCGCGCCTTTTTGAACAGGCTCACAGTGTTGCTGTGCTGCTGGATGCCGATGGGGAAGTAGTGGTACGGCGTGCCCTCGGCCCTGCACACGTCCGCCATCTGACGGAACATCGTGCCGGAGGAATTGCCCATGTCGTAGGGGCGCAGGTCGAAGTGCGCGTCGAAGTTCACGATGCCGAGCTCCGGCGTGCGGCCCTTGTCCTTGAGGTAATTGTGCTGGCCCTGAAAGTGGCCGAAGGTCGTCTCGTGACCGCCGCCGAGCACGATGGGGAAGAGCCTGCGGCGCAATATCTCCTCGACCGCGAGGCCCAGCTCACGCTGGCCCTCCTCGAGGGATATCTCGTCGCAGACGATGTCGCCCGCATCGAAGAGCTTGACCTCCTGCGAAAAGGTGCAGGGCAGGTTCGACATCTGGCCGCGCACGAAGTCCGGCGCGAGCGCCGTGCCGGTGCGGCCCTTGTTGCGCGCCACGCCCTTGTCGCTGCAAAAGCCGACAAAGGCAAAGCCGAGCGCCCCATCGAACGGCGCACCGCCGTCGTTGAGATCGAGCGGCTGCACCCACTGGTGCCAGCGGAAGGCGTCGTAATCGCTGTCGCTGTCTACGCGGCCCTTCCAGCAGGGCATGGCGCTGACATAATGATCCAAAAGCATGAAAAAGCCTCCAATCCGAAAATTTACTCGTCCAGCTTGAGGACGGCAAGGAACGCTTCCGTCGGCACCTGCACCGTGCCGAGATTGCGCATCTTCTTTTTGCCCGAAAGGGCTACGCCCTTTCGGCGGCTCCGCCGCCGTCATTCAACGCACGCCGCTGCCGCGGCGGCTCGCCTGCGCTCGCAGGAGGGCAAAAATCACTCGTCCAGCTTGAGGACGGCAAGGAACGCTTCCGTCGGCACCTGCACCGTGCCGAGATTGCGCATCTTCTTTTTGCCCGAAAGGGCTACGCCCTTTCGGCGGCTCCGCCGCCGTCATTCAACGCACGCCGCTGCCGCGGCGGCTCGCCTGCGCTCGCAGGAGGGCAAAAATCACTCGTCCAGCTTGAGGACGGCAAGGAACGCCTCCGTCGGCACCTGCACCGTGCCGAGATTGCGCATCTTCTTTTTGCCCTCCTTCTGCTTCTCGAGCAGCTTCTTTTTGCGCGTGATGTCGCCGCCGTAGCACTTGGCGAGCACGTCCTTGCGCATGGCCTTGACCGTCTCGCGCGCAATGACGCGTCCGCCGATGGCGGCCTGCACCGGTACCTCGAAGAGCTGGCGGGGAATGTTGTCCTTGAGCTTTTCGCACAGGCGGCGCGCACGGGGATACGCCTTATCCTTATGTGCGATGAAGCTCAGCGCGTCCACCTGGTCGCCGTTGAGCAGCATATCGACCTTCACGAGCTCGCTGCGGCGGTAGCCGGAGAGCTCGTAGTCAAGCGAGGCGTAGCCCTTGGTGTTGGCCTTGAGCGCGTCGAAGAAATCGTAGATGATCTCGTTGAGCGGCATTTCGTAGTGCAGCTCGACGAGGTAGGTATCAAGGTACTGCATATCCTTGAACTCGCCGCGGCGCTCCTGACACATCGGCATAATGTTGCCGACATAGTCGGGCGGCGTAACGATGGTGACCTTGACGTAGGGCTCCTCCGCGTGCTCGATGACGCTCGGGTCGGGGTAGTTGTGCGGATTGTCCACGCGCACCATCGTGCCGTCGGTCTTGTAAACCTCGTAAATGACGCTCGGCAGCGTGGTGACGAGGTCGAGGTCAAATTCACGCTCAAGCCGCTCCTGAATGACTTCCATGTGCAGCATTCCGAGGAAGCCGCAGCGGAAGCCGAAGCCGAGGGCGACGGAGCTTTCCGGCTCGAAGGTCAGGCTGGCGTCGTTGAGCTGGAGCTTTTCCAGCGCATCGCGCAGGTCGGGGTACTTGCTGCCGTCCTCGGTGTAGATGCCGCAGTAGACCATCGAGCGCACCTTGCGGTAGCCGGGCAGCGGCTCGCTCGCGGGGTTCTCCGCGCCGGTCACGGTGTCGCCGATCTGCGTTTCGTGGACGTCCTTGATGCTGGCGGTGAAGTAGCCGACCTGACCAGCCTCAAGCTGCTTCGCCGGCTCAAGCCCCAGCGGGCGCATCAGGCCGCATTCGAGCACCTTGAAGGTCGCGCCGGTCGCCATCATCCTGATCTCCATGCCGGGCCTGATGGTGCCGTCCTTGAGGCGCATATAGACGATCACGCCGCGGTAGGCGTCGTAATAGCTGTCGAAGATCAGCGCCTTGAGCGGGGCGTTCGGGTCGCCCTTGGGTGCGGGGAGGTTGTGGACGATGTCCTCAAGCACCGCGTCGATGTTGATGCCGAGCTTGGCGGAGATCTCCGGCGCGTCCTCGGCGGGGATGGCAAGGATGTTCTCGATCTCCTCCTTCACACGCTTGGGATCGGCGGCGGGCAGGTCGATCTTGTTGATGACGGGGCGGATCTCCAGATCGTGCTCCATCGCAAGATAAGTATTCGCGAGTGTCTGCGCCTCGATGCCCTGTGAGGCGTCCACGATGAGCAGCGCGCCCTCGCAGGCGGCGAGAGAGCGCGAGACCTCGTAGTTGAAGTCCACATGACCCGGGGTGTCGATGAGGTTGAGCGTGTAGACCTGCCCGTCCTGCGCGGTGTAGTCGAAGGTGACGGCGCGGGCCTTGATGGTGATGCCGCGCTCGCGCTCGAGGTCCATATTGTCGAGGATCTGATCCTCCATCTCGCGCGCGGAGACGGCGTTGCACTTTTCCAGCAGGCGGTCCGCCAGCGTGGATTTGCCATGGTCGATATGCGCGATGATGCTGAAGTTGCGGATGTTTTTTTCGTTCATAGCGGTTGCTCCTGCATGGTGTTAATGGGAAGATGGCATCTGCGCGATCCATTTATTAGCCTGCTCGTCGGCGGCGTGCAGCACCTGCGTCATGCTCTGCGCGAGGCCGGGGTAGCTGCCGGTCAGCGTCTCGGCGTCCATCGCGGGAAACGCGCCGTCCCCGGCGGCGTGCCGCTCGAGCGCAAGGCGGTAGAGCGCGCGGCTTTGCAGCATCGCGGCGTCGCTTGCGCCGGCGGAGAAGGCCGCCGCGTCGAGCGCGAAGAAGGCATCCTTCCCGCCCGCGGCGCGGTGCAGCGCACGGTAGAGCGGATAGATCGCCGTGCCGAGATACTGTCCCGCCGCGGTGACGGCCTCACGGCAATTCGTCTTGCCGAGCAGCTCGAAGAGCAGGTTGACGGTGTTCACCAGCAGCTTCTTTTGCAGCGTAGCGGCGATGCTGCCGCGCAGGGTGCCCTTCTCGTCGCTCGAGTCGTACAGCTCGTCGGAGTCGATCATGCCGCCGTCGCGGTCGAGCGTGCGGCCGAGCAGATAGTCCGCAGAGACGTGATAGTAGTCGCACGCCTTCTTCACAAAGGCGAGGCCCGGCTCGCGGACGCCGTTTTCATAGTGGCTCAAAAGCGCCTGCGAGATGCCGAGGTCGGCAGCCGCCTTGCGCTGGGAGATCTCTTTCTCCTGCCGCAGCAGGGCCAGGGTGCGCGAAAAATCAGCGTTCATGCGCGTTTTTCTTCCTCATTTCTACAGATTGCAATTACAGCTCGTAGAGTATAGCAGGTTTTATACAGCTTGTAAATGATTTTTTAGAACTCCGGCGTGTAGCTGCTGCGATCCTGCCGCGGCGGCTCCTCCGGCGCGGTGGCGCGCAGGTAGAACCCGCATTCCGAGAGGGCGAAGTAGGGCGTGAGGTAAATGTCCACGACTCCGGTGAGCACCGTGAGGATCAGCGAGCCGAGCATGATGCCGAGGAAGCTGTCCGGCATGAGCGCGAGGATAACGCCCTCGTAAACGCCGACGATCACAAAAACGATGAGGTACCAGCCGATGAAGCTCAGATGCAGACCGAACAGCTGGCCCTTGTAGCCGATCGTCTGCCGCTTGCTGCGGTTAAGCGCCTCCATCACGCCAAGCTCCGGATTCTGGCAGAGGTTCCAGATGGCGAAGGAGTAGCGGTAGACCGCAATGATTCCGGGGATCACGAAAAGCATCGACCACAGGGCGACGAAAAAGCCCTCGACGATGTACAGGGCGATGACCTTGCCGGCAAAGGTGAAGCCGTCGAACAGGCTCTCATAGGGCATCTCCTCGCGGCGGTGAACGCCGAGACAGTAGCACTTATAGCCCGCGTCGAGCACCTGCGTAATGAGGCCGATGAGGATGCTGGCGAAGGAAACGGACACAAAGGCCACGCCGACGATGCGGCCGGTCAGGCTCGTGAGCGCCGTGTCGAGCAGGCTCAGCGCGAGCGAAACGGCAAGAAACAGCAGCGTGAATTTGATGGGCGAGACCCTCGCCGTGCGGATCAGTTCTCTGGTCTCGCGCCTGATCGCAGCGCGGTCGAGCTGACGGATGGGCATGATACGGTCCTCCTTATTCTTTGTAGAAAAAGTATAGCACCCGCTCTCCGGCGCGTCAAGCGGGCATAGCCGGCGGTGCGGGGACATAGCATGGTTCGGCGGAAGAGGCAAAATCGGAAGCCGCTTCGCATACAGGAAGCGTAAAAATTCAACAAATTTCGATAAATTGCCGGAAAATGTGCGTTTTGGCGAAAAGTTATGACTGGACAACGCTTTGCAGTTGATGTATAATCTCAACGATTATGGAGTAGTGTGCGCATTGCTCCAAGCAGTAAAAGATGAGGTGAAGACAATGGCACAAGCTTTCTTTGGCGGCGTTCATCCCAACGACATGAAGGCCGCAACGAATGAGAAGGCCATCGAGCAGCTCTCTCCCCCGCCCGCTCAGGTGGTCATTCCCATGTCGATGCACTTCGGTGCACCGTGTACCCCCATCGTGTCTGTCGGTGACTATGTGAAGGTCGGTCAGAAGATCGGCGAGTTCAAGGGTCTCGGCGCTCCCATCCATGCCAGCGTTTCCGGCAAGGTGGTCGCGATCGAGCCGCGCCCGTATTCCATGGGCGGCAACATGACCTCCGTCGTGATCGAGAACGATTATCAGAACACCGTCAGCGAAGAGGTCAAGGCTCCGGCCGACCCGAACGCTCTGACCACGGAGGAGATGATCGAGATCGTCAAGAACGCCGGTATCGTCGGTATGGGCGGCGCGACGTTCCCGACCCACGTCAAGATCTCCGGCGGCATCGGTCAGGTCACGACCGTGATCATCAACGGCGCGGAGTGCGAGCCCTACATCACCGGCGACCATCGCGCGATGCTCGAGCGCACCGAGGAGATCATCGGCGGCGCGAGCTATCTCGTCAAGATGTTCGGCGTGGATAAAGCCATCATCGGCGTGGAGGACAACAAGAAGAACGGCATCGACGCGCTCAACAGGGTCATTGCGGAGACCAAGGCGCCCGTCATCGTCGTGCCTCTGCACTGCCGTTACCCGCAGGGCGGTGAAAAGCAGCTCTGCCAGGCCATCACCGGCAAGCAGGTGCCTCCCGGCGGCCTGCCCAGCGCCATCGGCTGCGCCGTGTTCAACATCAACACGACCATCGCCATCTTCCGCGCCATCACGACCGGTATGCCCGTTGTGAGCAAGGTCGTCACCGTGTCCGGCTCCGGCGTGATCGAGCCGAAGAACGTCGAGTGCCCCATCGGCACCCCCGTTTCCTGCCTGTTTGATTACTGCGGCGGTCTGAAGGACGAGACCTTCAAGATCATCGCGGGCGGCCCGATGATGGGTATGGCGCAGTACACCTGCGATATTCCCGTCGCCAAGGGCACCGGCGCGATGCTCGCCTTCGCCGCCGACGAGGACAAGACCGTTGAGGACCCCACCTGCATCCGCTGCGGCCGCTGCGTGGAGGCCTGCCCCGTGCATCTCGAGCCCCTCTATATGTATATGTATGAGCAGAAGGGCATGATCGAGGAGCTGGAGGCCGCCAACATCATGGACTGCATGGAATGCGGCGCCTGCGCCTACATCTGCCCGGGCCGTCTGCACCTGACGCAGACCTTCAAGACCGGCAAGCAGAAGGTCAAGGACGCTGCCGCCAAGAGAAAAGCCGCCGCTGAGGCCGCCAAGGCTGCCGAGGCTGCGAAGAAGGAGGCATAAGAGAAATGACTGATTATAAGAATCTGAAGCTCAGAGCTTCCTCCAACCCCCACATCCGCAACGGCGAGGATACGCGCGGGCTGATGCTCGACGTCATCATCGCCCTGATGCCCGCCCTGCTCTTCGGTGTGTGGCACTTCGGCGTCCGCGTGGCGATCTCCGCGGTCGTTTCCGTCGCCTCCGCCATCTTCTTTGAGTGGCTCTACCGCAAGCTGCTGCACAAGCCCCAGATGATCGGCGACCTGTCCGCCGCCGTCACGGGCCTGCTGCTGAGCATGGTCTGCCCGCCGGAGCTTCCCGTGTGGATGCTCGTGGTCGGCAACTTCTTCGCCATCTTCGTCGTCAAGCAGCTCTACGGCGGCCTGGGCAAGAACTTCCTCAACCCCGCGCTCGCCGCGCGTGCCGCGCTCGTCGCGTGCTACGCCTCCGCCATGACCAGCTGGAGCAAGGTCGACGCCGCCACCGGCGCGACCCCGATGGCTCTGCTCAAGGCCGGCGACATGGAGGCGCTGACCGCCGCCTATCCCATCAAGGATATGGCCATCGGCTTCATCAGCGGCTCTGCCGGTGAGGTCTCCGCGCTGATGCTGCTCATCGGCGGCGTTTACCTCATCGTCCGCAAGGTCATCTCCTGGCAGACTCCGGTCGCCTACATTGCCACCGTCGCGGTCGTCACCTTCCTGTTCCCGCGCGGCAACGCCCCCATGACCTTCATGCTCTACAACGTGCTCGGCGGCGGTCTGTTCCTCGGCGCCTTCTTCATGGCGACCGACTATGTGACCTCCCCTGTCACCAAGAAGGGCCAGCTCATCTTCGGTCTCGGCTGCGGCCTGATCACGGTGTTCATCCGCTACTTCGGCTCCTATCCCGAGGGCGTGTGCTACTCCATCCTGATCATGAACTGCTGCACCTGGATCATCGACAAATACACCAAGCCCACCCGCTTCGGCGTTGACAAGAAAGCCAAGAAGGAGGCGGCAAAATAATGAAGATCGAAGGTAAATTCATTCTCAAGGTCGCCGGCACGCTGACCGCCATTTCTCTGGTCGTCGCGGCGCTGCTCGGCGCGACCAATGCGCTCACCGAGGACAAGATCGCAGCCATCAACAAGGCGAACACCGAGGTCGCTCTCGCGGCGGTCGTCAGCTCGCCCGACTGCGAGTTCCCGCCCATCGAGGAGATCCCGCAGGCCGCTATCGACGCCGCCAAGACGCAGAGCGGCAAGCTCACCGAGGCCTACCGCGTCGTCGTGAACGGCGAGGATGCCGGCTATGCGTTCAAGATCGTCGCCGGCGGCTCGCAGGGCGACATCGAAATGATCGTCGGCGTGGACGCCGACCTGGCCATCACGGGCATCTCCGTGGTCGACGCCGCCGAAACGAGCGGCATCGGCACCAAGGTCATCGCCAATGAGGCGACCACCGCCGGCACCGGCGCGCTCGATCAGTTCGTCGGCAAGTCCGGCGCGGGCTCGCTCGTCGTCAAGACCAACATCGACGCCGTTTCCGGCGCGACCGTGACCACCAAGGGCATCACCAAGGGCGCGAATGCCGCTCTGGCCGCCGCGGAAGCCATGGCTTAAGAAAGGGGGACGAGATCAATGAATTTTAAGAAACAGCTCAAAGACGGTCTTATCTATCAAAACCCCGTTCTGGTGCAGGTCCTCGGTATGTGCTCCACCATGGCCATCACCACCAGCATCTCCAACGGCGTCGGCATGGGCATTTCCGTCCTCATTATCCTGACGCTCTCCAACATCTTTATTTCGCTCCTGCGCAAGATCATCCCCAATGAAGTGCGTATCGCGTGCTACATCGTCGTCATCGCGGGCTTCGTCACCATCGTTGACCTGTGCCTGCAGGCGTTCTTCCCCGACATCGCCAAGAGCCTCGGCGTGTTCATTCCGCTGATCGTCGTCAACTGCATCGTGCTCGGCCGTGCCGAGGCCTTCGCCAGCAAGAACTCCGTCGCCGCCTCCGCGGTGGACGGCATCTGCCAGGGCATCGGCTACACCGTCGTTCTGGTCATCATGTGCACGGTGCGCGAGCTGCTCGGCGCCGGCACCCTGATGGGCATTCAGATCATGCCCGCGTCCTACACGCCGGCCCTGATGCTCGTGCTGCCCGTCGGCGGCTTCCTGTGCCTCGGCACGCTCATTGCCGTGATGCAGTGGGCGCTCGCCAGGAGCGAGAAGAAGGCCGCGGAAAAGAACGAAAAGGAGGGCAACTAAATGAGTATCACGTCCTTGCTTGCCATTTCCCTCGGCGCGATCCTGACCAATAACTTCATCTTCGCGCAGTTCCTCGGTATCTGCCCGTTCCTCGGCGTTTCCAAGAAGAGTGACACCGCCATCGGCATGGGTCTCGCGGTCACCTTCGTCATGGGCATCGCCTCCGCCGTCTGCTTCGGCGTGAACAAGCTGCTCATCGCGCTGGACCTCGGCTATATGCAGACCGTGGCGTTCATTCTCGTCATCGCCGGCCTCGTGCAGTTCATCGAGATGTTCCTCAAGAAGTCCATGCCGTCTTTGTACACGGCTCTGGGCGTGTATCTGCCGCTCATCACCACCAACTGCGCCGTGCTCGGCGTGGTGCTGCTGAACGTGCAGAACGACTACACCTTCATCGCATCTGTGGTCTACGGCATCACCGGCGGCCTCGGCTTCCTGCTGGCGATCTACCTGTTCTCCACCATCCGTGAGCGCGTGCAGTTCGCCGACTATCCCAAGTGCTTTGAAGGCTTCCCCATCGCGCTGATCACCGCAGGTCTGATCGCCCTGGCATTCATGGGCTTCTCCGGCCTGCAGGTCTGGCCCGTGTAAGGAGGGTAATGGAATATGGAAAATATCATTTTTGCTGTCCTCGTTCTGGGCGCGATCGCGATCGTGTTCGGCCTGATCCTCTCGGTCGCCGCAAAGGTCTTTGAGGTCAAGGTCGACGAGCGTCTGCCCAAGATTCAGGAGTGCCTGGCCGGCGCGAACTGCGGCGGCTGCGGCTACCCCGGCTGCGCCGGCTGCGCGGAAGCGATCCTCGCCGGCAAGGCTCCCGTCACCGCCTGCGCGCCCGCCGGCGCGGAGGGCGCTGCCAAGATCGCCGCAATCATGGGCATGGAAGCGCCCAGCGGTGAGAAGATGGTCGCTCACGTCATCTGCAACGGCGGCGATGCCGCTGTGAAAAACTTCGAGTACGTCGGCATTGCCGACTGCGTGGGCGCACTCAAGGTCGCCGGCGGCCCGACCGCCTGCTCCTTCGGCTGCCTGGGCTTCGGCTCCTGCGTCGCCGCCTGCCAGTTCGACGCTCTGCACATCAACGACAAGGGCGTTGCCGAGGTCGACAAGGAAAAGTGCACCAACTGCGGCGCCTGCCGTGAGGCCTGCCCGCGCAAGCTGATCGTCGAGGTCCCCTACAAGCAGAAGGTGTTCGTCAACTGTGCGAACAAGAACAAGGGTCCCGCCGTCACCAAGGTCTGCGCCAACTCCTGCATCGCCTGCGGTATGTGCGAGCGCACCTGCAAGTTCGACGCCATCCATGTTGTGAACAACGTGGCCGTGATCGACTACACCAAGTGCCGCAACTGCACCATGTGCGCCAAGGCCTGCCCGAAGAACGCCATCGAGCCCATTCCTACTCCCGAGGAGAAGGAGAAGTTCAAGGCCGCGCAGAAGGCCATGGCCGAGAAGAAGGCCGCTGCCGCCAAGGCTGCTGCCGAGGCTGCCGCCGCTGCGAAGGCCGCGGAGGCTCCGAAGGCCGAATAAGGCATTCTATTGCAAAAAGGAAGAGGAAAACCGGAAACGGTTTTCCTCTTCTTCTTTTATTATCCAATCTTAGTTCACAAACTGTTTACACACCGCCCTATTGACATTGGCATACACTGGTGGTACACTGCGTTTAGCACTCGTGGATGATGAGTGCTAAATCTATGAGAGAGGGTCGGAGGCATGGAGCTGAGCGCACGCAAAAAGCAGATACTCAAGCGTGTGATCGAGGATTACATTGCCTCCGCCGAGCCGGTCGGCTCGAAGGCCATCGCGCAGGAGATGGGCGGGAGCGTTTCCTCCGCCACCGTGCGCAATGAGCTTGCCGAGCTGTCCGATTTGGGCTACCTCGAGCAGCCGCACACCTCCGCCGGCCGCGTGCCGTCCCCCAAGGGCTACCGGCTGTATGTCAACGAGCTGATGGAGCGGCGCGAGGTCTCCGAGGCGGAAGCGGAGGAGATCAACGAAACATTGCAGGACAAAATGTCCGCCGCGGGCAGCATGATCTCGCAGGCCGGGCAGATGGCATCCTCCATCGTCGATTATCCCGCCTATGCGGTCGCCGAGGGCAAAAGCGGCGTGACCGTCAAGCGCTTCGAGCTGCTGGGCGTGGACGACACGAGCTTCATCACCGTCGTGATGACGGACGACAGCCGCGTGAAGTCCCAGCTGCAGCGCTCGCCGCTCGCGTTCGACCGCGCGCGGCTCACCGATCTGAGCGCCCTGCTCAACACGCACTTCACCAGGCAGTCCCGCGAGGAGATGAGCGCAAAGCTCATGGGGCTTTCCGATCAGATCGCGCCGGAGCTGTTTCTGGTGCTCTCCGCGACGGTCGGCTATGCCGCCGAAATTCTGGAGGAGGCCGCCAAAAAGGACGTGTTCACCACCGGCGCGAGCCAGATTCTGAAGATGCCCGAGTACCGCGACCTCGATAAAGCGCACGACCTGATGACGTTCTTTGTGGACAACAAGGAAAATCTCCCGGTCCCCGAGGACGACACCCCGCTGAAGATCCTCATTGGGCCGGAAAACGTCAACGAGGCACTGCGCGACACGAGCGTCGTCGTTGCCAGCTATGACATCGGCGGCGGGATGCGCGGACTGGTTGGTGTGGTCGGCCCCACAAGAATGGATTACGCCACCGTGACCGCACGGTTGAGCTACTTTGCAGACAGTCTGACGCGGATGTTCGGGAAAAGCGAGCTTCCGCCCAAGGAAGAGAAGGAGTAAGAAATGCCGAAGAAGGATAAGCAGAACGCACAGCCCGAAACCCCCGAAAAGGAGCCGCAGGCCGCGGCTGCCGAGGAAAAGGAGCTTCCCCCCGAGGATAAGAAGGAGGAAGCGAAGGCCGAGACCTTCACCGTCACGCGCGAGCAGATGGAGAAGATGGAGGGCCTTGCCAAGCAGCTTGCCGAGGAGCATGACCAGTATCTGCGGCTCGCCGCCGAATACGATAACTACCGCAAGCGCACCGCCAAGGAAAAGGAAGGCATCTACGCCAACGCGAAGATCGACACCATCAAGGGTATGCTTCCGGTGTACGACAATCTCGAACGCGGCCTCGCCCAGTTCGGCGCGGAGGACGACGATCCCCACAAGAAGGGGCTCGAGATGATCTTCAACCAGTATAAAGAAGCGCTCACCAGGCTCGGCGTCACGCCGATCGACTGCGTGGGCAAGGAATTTGATCCCGAGCGGCACAACGCCGTGATGCACATTGAGGACGAGAGCTGCGGCGAAAATACCGTGGTCGAGGTCCTGCAGCAGGGCTTCATGCTCGGCGACAAGGTCCTGCGCTTCGCGATCGTCAAGGTCGCCAATTGAAATCGCAAACAAATAAAATTAAGATAGATTTAGGAGGACAAAATTATGTCTAAAGTCATCGGTATTGATTTAGGTACTACCAATAGCTGCGTTGCCGTTATGGAAGGCGGCGAAGCCGTCGTTATCCCCAATGCGGAGGGCAACCGCACCACGCCGTCCGTCGTCGCGTTCTCCAAGACCGGCGAGCGTATGGTCGGTCAGGTCGCCAAGCGTCAGGCCATTACCAATCCCGACCGCACCATCTCCTCCATCAAGCGTGAGATGGGCACGGATCACAAGGTCACCATCGACGGCAAGGCCTATACCCCGCAGGAGATCAGCGCAATGATCCTGCAGAAGCTCAAGAGCGACGCCGAGGCCTATCTGGGCCAGACCGTCACCGAGGCGGTCATCACCGTCCCCGCGTACTTCACCGACTCTCAGCGTCAGGCCACCAAGGACGCCGGCAAGATCGCCGGTCTTGAGGTCAAGCGTATCATCAACGAGCCGACCGCTGCCGCCCTCGCCTACGGCGTGGATAAGGAGCAGAGCCAGAAGGTCATGGTCTACGACCTCGGCGGCGGCACGTTCGATGTCTCCATCCTCGACATCGACGACGGCGTGATCGAGGTTCTTGCCACCGCCGGCAACAACCGTCTCGGCGGCGACGACTTCGACGAGTGCATCATGAAGTGGATGGTCAGCGAGTTCAAGCGCACCGACGGCGTGGACCTCAGCGGCGACAAGGTCGCCATGCAGCGCCTGAAGGAGGCTGCCGAGAAGGCCAAGATCGAGCTGTCCGGCGTGACCTCCACCAACATCAACCTGCCCTATATCACCGCCGACGCCACCGGCCCGAAGCACCTCGACCTCACCCTCACCCGCGCGAAGTTCAACGAGCTGACCGCGCATCTGGTCGAAGCGACCGCCGGCCCCGTCAAGCAGGCCATGAGCGACGCCGGTCTTACCGGAAACGATATTCACAAGGTCCTGATGGTGGGCGGCTCCAGCCGTATCCCCGCCGTGCAGGAAATGGTCAAGAAGCTCACCGGCAAGGAAGGCTTCAAGGGCATCAACCCCGATGAGTGCGTCGCCATGGGCGCGGCTCTTCAGGCGGGCGTGCTGACCGGCGACGTCAAGGGCCTGCTGCTGCTCGATGTCACCCCGCTGAGCCTCGGCATCGAGACCATGGGCGGCGTGTGCACCAAGCTCATCGACCGCAACACCACCATCCCCGTGAAGAAGAGCCAGATCTTCTCCACCGCCGCCGACAACCAGACCAGCGTTGAGGTCAACGTCCTGCAGGGCGAGCGTGAGATGGCCGCCGCCAATAAGAGCCTCGGCCGCTTCCACCTCGACGGCATCGCTCCGGCGCGCCGCGGCGTGCCGCAGATCGAGGTCACCTTTGATATCGACGCGAACGGCATCGTGAACGTCAGCGCGAAGGATCTCGGCACCGGCAAGGAGCAGCACATCACCATCACCTCCTCCACCAACATGAGCAAGGAGGACATTGAGAAGGCCGTCAAGGAAGCGGAGCAGTATGCCGCCGAGGACGCCAAGGTCAAGGAGAAGGTCGAGGTCCGCAATCAGGCTGACCAGATGGTCTACCAGAGCGAGAAGACCCTCGGTGAGGTGGGCGACAAGATCCCCGCGGACGAGAAGAGCAAGGTCCAGGCGGGCATCGACAAGCTCAAGGAGACCCTCAAGGGCGATGACACCGACGCCATCAAGGCCGCGACCGAGGAGCTCACGCAGCTCTTCTACGCGATGAGTGAGAAGCTCTACCAGCAGGCGAACCCGCAGGGCGCGCAGGGCGCAGGCCCCGACATGGGCGGCGCTCAGGGCGGCGCTCAGGGCGGCGCTCAGACCGGCCCCGACGGTCAGCAGTATTACGACGCCGACTACAAGGTGGTTGACGACGACGAGAACAAGAAGTAAAATAGACCAACCAACGCAGCGGGGACAGTATTCTACTGCCCCCGATTGCGGCGTTTTTAGGAGCATAGTCTATGGCTGAGAATAAAAGAGACTATTATGAGGTCCTCGGCGTCTCCAAGGGCGCTTCCGAGGAAGAGATCAAAAAAGCATATAAAAAGCTGGCGCGCAAGTACCACCCCGACATGAACCCCGGCGACAAGGAAGCCGAGGAGAAGTTCAAGGAGGTCAACGAGGCCAACGAGGTGCTCTCCGATCCCGAGAAGAAGGCGCGCTACGACCAGTTCGGCTTTGCCGGCGTGGACCCGAGCTACGGCGCGGGTGCGGGCGGCGGAGCCTACGGCGCGGGCGGCTTCGACTTCGGCGACCTCGGCGACATCTTTGGCAGCTTTTTCGGCGGCGGCTTCGGAGGCACGCGGGCGAACCCCAACGCGCCGCAGCGCGGCGAGAGCCTGCGCACGAGCGTCACCATCAGCTTTGAGGAGGCTGCCTTCGGCTGCGAAAAGGAGATCAGCATCGAGCGCGTCGAGCAGTGCGACACCTGCCGCGGCACCGGCTGCGAAAAGGGCACGACCGCCGAGGTCTGTCCCGACTGCCGCGGCACCGGCATGGTGCAGCAGCGCCGCCAGACGCCGCTCGGCTTCATGTCTACCTCCGCGCCCTGCGGGCGCTGCGGCGGCAAGGGCAGGATCATCCACCAGCCCTGCAAGGCCTGTCACGGCAGCGGGCAGCTCCGCCGCCGCAAGACGCTCAAGGTCACCATTCCCGCGGGCATTGACAACGGGCAGACCATCTCCCTGCGCGGGCAGGGCAACGCCGGCAGGAATGGCGGCCCGGCGGGCGATCTGCTGATCGTCATCGCCGTGCGTCCGCACGAAATCTTCCGCCGCGAGGGCACGAGCGTGCTGTGCGAGGCGCCCATCACCTTCACGCAGGCGGTGCTCGGCGCGGAGCTGGAGATTCCGACCATCGACGGCAAGGTGAAGTATTCCATCCCCGAGGGAACGCAGAGCGGCACGACCTTCCGTCTCAAGGGCAAGGGCATCCCCGGCCTGAACGGCCGCGCGCGCGGCGACCAGTATGTGACCGTTTACATCGAGACCCCGCGCAACCTCAACCGCGAGCAGAAGGAGGCGCTGCGCAAGTTCAGCGACACGCTCGGCGAGAGCAACTATGAGCAGCGCAAGAGCTTCTTCGGGAAATTCAAGCTATGAGAAACGGACATTTCATCACCGATTACCATTGCCATTCCACCGTCTCGCCCGACGGGCACAACACCATGCGCGAGATGGCGGAGGCCGCGGTGCGGCTGGGTGTAGACGACCTGTGTTTCACCGACCACATCGAGCCCCTGCCGTGGGACCGCTGGAACGAGCCGCCCAAGGAAAAGCACAGCTACGACTGGGCTCCCATGCTCGCGCAGTTCCGTGAGGCGCAGGAGGCCGTCGGCGGCCGCATCAAGCTGCACATGGGCGCGGAGCTGGGCGAATGCTCCTTTGCTCCCGACGTGGCAGACAGCTTTCTGGACAACGCGCCGCCGGTGGACTTCACCATCGGCTCGGTCCACTGCTACCGCACGGCCTCGGGCGAGGTCAACGACCTCACCTGGATCACGAGCACCGATCCCGCGGTGTGGTATGCCGCCTGCGAGAGCTACTTTGAGGAGATGGAAAAGCTGATCGACTGGGGCCGCTTTCAGGTCCTCGGACACATCACCCTCCCGCTGCGCTGGGCGAAGGACCTGCGCGGCGTGGAGCTGGATTTCGACCGCTACGAGGAGCAGCTGCGCCATGTGATGCGCCGCGCCATCGAAAAGGGGCTCGGCATCGAGTGCAACACCAACCGCGGCCATCTCCCCCTGCCGGACGGCAAATGGCTCAGACTCTACCACGAGCTCGGTGGCGAGCTCATCACCCTCGGCAGTGACGCCCACACGCCGGAGTACATCTCCTGCGCGATGGAGGCGCGGCAGGAGCTGCTCAAGGACTGCGGCCTGCGCTACTTTGCGACCTACGACCGGAGAAAGCCCATTTTCCACAAAATTTAACGATAGGAGAACGAACGATGAAAATTTCTCTCGGCTGCGACCACGGCGGCTACGCCCTCAAGGAGCACATCAAGGCATATCTGGAGTCCAAGGGCCACGAGGTCGTGGACTGCGGCACCTATTCCACCGACAGCTGCGACTATCCCATCTTCGGCGAGGCCGCGGCCCGTAAGGTCCAGAGCGGCGAGTGCGAGCGCGGCATCGTCATCTGCACCACCGGCATCGGCATTTCCATCGCCGCCAACAAGGTCAGGGGCATCCGCTGCGCGCTGTGCAGCGAGCCGCTGAGCGCGGAGATGACCCGCCGCCACAACAACGCCAATATGCTCGCCATGGGCGCCGGCATGATCGGCAAAAATATGGCCGAGCGCATCGTTGAGATCTTCCTCTCCACCGAATTCGAGGGCGGCCGCCACGAGCGCCGCGTCGGTCTGCTGGACGCCATCGAGGGCTGAAACCGGAAAATTCGACGAAAATCAACAGGAATTTACGAATTTCTGTTGATTTTCTTTTCCCATGCTTGTAAAATGTCCGTACAGCTTGAAAGGCAGGTGAGACGGATGCCATCGACAAAGGGATACCGCAGCTACCACGGCAAGGGCGGTGCGGGACGGATCGTTCTGATCGTTCTGCTGTGCCTGATCCTGCTCGCGGCGGTCGGCTTTCTGGTCCTGCAGCGCTACGCGGTGTACGGCTCCGACGGCAGCATCCGCTTTGACCTGCCGTGGAAGCAGACCGAGGAGCCGTCCGGCCCCTCCGCGCCCGACGGCGCGAGCCGGACGCCGGATGCTCCCGACGATAGCCCCGACGTCATCATCGACGAGCCCGAGCCGCCGGCCAAGCCGGAGCTTACGGAGCTTCACGGCGCCGAGCTGAGTGAGAGCGTGCTGCGCGGCAACGCGGACGCGGCTCTTGCCGCAGTCCCCGAGGGCGCAAACGCCGTCGCGCTGCGCGTGAAAAACGCGCGGGGCGAGCTGCTGTATGACTCCGCCCTGCAGGAAGCCATCGACGTCAATGCCGTCAAGGGCGGCAGCGGCGCGAATGCCGTCATTGCGGCGCTGACCGGGAGCGAGGTCTACACCATCGCCCGCATCAACGCCACGCACGACAGCCTTTATTCCTTTGCGCACATGGCCGACGCCGGTGTGCTGCAGCTCAACTACGCCGGCTACATCTGGTACGATCCCGACAGCACCTTCTATCTCGCGCCGGAAAAGAGCGCCGCGCGGCAGTACATCGTCTCCGTCGCGCGCGAATGCGCGGAGCTTGGCTTTGACGAGCTGCTTTTTGACGAGTTCGGCTATCCCACCCGCGGGCGGCTCAACAACATCGACGAATCCGCGCGCACACTCTCCAAGAGCGCCGCGCTCGCGCAGCTCGCGGAGGAGCTTCGCAGCGGGACGGAGGCATACGGCGTCTGCCTTTCCGTGCAGCTCGACGCGGCGACCGTGCTCGCCGGTGGAAACGAGACGGCGGGGCAGGACCTCGCCGCGCTTGCCGCGGTCTTCGACCGCATCTATGTGGAAACGACGGCGGAGCAGCTCCCCGCGCTCACCGCGGCTCTGGAGCCGTATGACGCCGAGCTGGTGCCCATTCTCAGCGAAGCGCCCGCCTCGGGCAGCTATCTGCTGACAGCCTGAAGATAAAACGGAACGGTAAGCGGTGCTTACCGTTCCGTTTTCTTGTATCGCTCAGACCTCAAAGGTCTCTCCGTCCGCCGTGATGCGCACGACGCGCGCAGCGAGTGCGGGATATGCCGCGCGGAAGCGGTCGATGGCCTCGAACCTTTTCCACAGGTGCATGGGGAAAGCGTGGAGGACCTCGACGTTCTTCAGCAGCCATTCCAGTCCGAGTCCCTCGGCCTCCTCGCCCAGACGCGGGTCGAGCGGTGCCATCGCCGCCGTGATCGCGGGCGCGATGCCATTGTCCGCCGCCTCGTCGCGCACGGCGGAGGCGAGCTTTTCCATGGCGGCCTTGTAGTGGACGGCCATATTATTGCAGTAGGCCTTGCCCTCGCTCTCCCAATGCCACCAGTTCAGGTCGCCGCCGTGGTAGACCATTTTGCCCTCGGCGCGGAGCAGATAGGCGTTGCCGATGTCGGTGGACTTGATGGCGCGGACGCTCAGCTCCTCGCCGGCGGCCTCCGTGAGCAGAATGCTGTCGGGCCGCAGAACGGTCGTGCGGGCAAAGGCCTCGTCGGAGATGCCCAGCCACTTGCGGCGGCGCTCGGTCAGGCGCGTGTCGCGCGAGACAAAAAACTGCGTGAGCGGATATTGCTCCAGCAGGCCGAACACCTTCCCGTCAAAATGGTCCTCATGGCTGTGGCTGGAAAAGACCAGCAGCGGCTTTTGGGGATCGAGCGGCGGCAGCGTACCGGTGTAGTCCGGCTCATAAACGTAGTCGAACAGCGTATAAAACTTGTCCCACTCAACGAGAAACGCGCTGTGGGCGATGAATGTGATCTTCATGGGAAAGACTCCTTTGCTCGGGTGCCGCCATTGTAACAGAAAAATACCGTATTGGCAAGGGCGCGGCGTTGTGCTATACTGAGAAAAATAAAGGGAGGACGGGCGCGGATGCTGAAAAAAGCGTACATTGAGATCACGAACCGCTGCAACCTGCGCTGCTCGTTCTGTCCCGGCACAAAGCGAGCGCCGCGCACGATGACGCCCGCCGAGTTCAACCTCGTGCTCGAGCGCCTCACGGGGCAGGTAGAATATGTGTATCTGCATGTGATGGGCGAGCCGCTGAGCCACCCGCAGCTTGCGGAACTGCTCGCCCTCGCTGCGGCGCGGGAGAGGAAGGTCTGCATCACGACGAACGGGACGCTCCTCGCGCGGCAGACGGAAACACTGCTCGCCGCACGGACGCTCCATAAGGTGAGCGTATCGCTCCACAGCTTTGAGGGGAACGACGGCACGCCGGAGCGCGAGCGGCAGTATCTGGAGGAGGTCTGGAGCTTTGCTGCCCGCGCCGCCGCGCAGGGCGTCATCGTCGCGCTGCGGCTGTGGAATGAGGGCGGCGCGGAGACGCGCAACGGCGCGATCGAAGCCTTTCTTCACGAAAAATGTCCGGGCGAGTGGCCCGAGCCGCGCGGCGGCAGCTTCCGCCTGCGGGGCAATTTGTACCTTGAGCGCGCGAAAAAATTCGACTGGCCCGACCTTAACGCACAGGAGCGCGGCACACAGTTCTGCTACGGCCTGCGCGACCAGCTCGGCGTGCTCGCCGACGGCACGGCGGTGCCGTGCTGTCTCGATCACGAGGGCGACATCGCGCTGGGGAATCTGTTCACGCAGCCGCTTTCGGAAATTCTGCAAAGCGAACGCGCGTGCGCGCTGCGCGAGGGCTTTTCGCGCCGCCGTCCGAGCGAGGAGCTCTGCCGCCGCTGCGGCTTCGCCGCGCGCTTTTGACCGATAGGAGAAGCATGAACGAACAGGAACGACTCAACGCCCTCACCGCGCCGCTGCTGACGTGGTACGATATCCACAAGCGCGTCCTGCCGTGGCGCGGCATCCGCGATCCTTACCGCATCTGGGTGTCGGAGATCATGCTGCAGCAGACGCGCGTGCAGGCGGTGCTGGAATACTATGCCCGCTTTATGGCAGAGCTGCCCGACGTGTACGCGCTCGCGGCAGTGGGCGAGGAGCGGCTTTTCAAGCTCTGGGAGGGTCTGGGCTACTACTCCCGCGCACGGAACCTGCACCGTGCGGCGCAGGTTCTCGTAAACGACTGCGGCGGGGATTTTCCCCACACGCGCGAGGAGCTTCTGCGCCTCCCCGGCGTCGGCGACTATACGGCGAGCGCCATCGCCTCCATCGCCTTCGGCGAGCCGGAGCCTGCGGTGGACGGCAATCTCCTGCGCGTCGCCGCCCGGGTCGGCGGCATCGCGGAGGACATCATGGACGCCAGGGTGCGCAAGCGTTTTCGCGCCATGCTCGCTGAGAGCATCGACCGTGAGCGCCCCGGCGAATGGAACCAGGCGATGATGGATCTCGGTGCGACGGTTTGCCTGCCGAACGGCGCGCCGTTGTGCGAAAAATGCCCCGCCCGCGCCTTCTGCGCGGCGTACCAAAACGGCATGACCGATGTGCTCCCCGTGCGCGCGGCGAAAAAACCGCGCAGGGTCGAGGAGCGGACTGTGTTCCTGCTCGTGCGGGACGGCAGGCTCGCCCTGCGCAAGCGTCCCGCCAAGGGGCTGCTCGCGGGACTGTGGGAGCTTCCGAATGTCCCCGGGAATCTTGACGAGGCCGGGGCGGCCATCACGCTCGCGCAATGGGGGCTTACGGCGCGGACGCTCACGCCGGTCGGTGCAGCAAAGCATATTTTTTCCCATGTGGAATGGGATATGCACGGCTATCTTGCCGCGGCAGAGGGCGAGAACAATGAATTTCTCTGGGCGGATGGCGCGGCGCTGCAAGCGGCAGCGATCCCCTCGGCATTCCGATACTACTTCGACACGGCGGTCCGATGGCTCGCCGCACAACAGGGAGGAACCGATCATGGCACAGCTTTACTTTAAGTACGGCGCGATGGGCTCGAGCAAGACCGCGAACGCGCTTATGGCGCGCTTCAACTATGAGGAGCGCGGGCAGCAGACGCTGCTCGTCAAGCCGCAGCTCGACACGCGCGACGGCGACCACATGGTCCACTCACGCATCGGGCTGGAGTTCCCCTGCGTCTACTTCCACGAAATGCGCGAGATGAGTGAGGACGAGCTGAAGAAGAACGCCTGCATCATCGTCGACGAGGCGCAGTTCCTCACGCGCGAGGAGGTCATGTATCTCGTCCATCTGGTGGACGACTGCGGCATCCCCGTGATGTGCTACGGTCTGCGCGCGGACTTCCGCGGCGAGCTGTTTCCCGGCAGCTATGAGCTGCTCGTGATGGCGGACAAGCTCGAGGAGGTCAAAACGATCTGCTGGTGCGGCAAGAAGGCGGCGTTCAACGCCCGCTTCGACGCGAACGGCAAGGTCCTCAAGGAGGGCGAGCAGGTCGTGCTCGGCGCAAACGACCAGTATATCGGTCTGTGCCGCCGCCATTGGATGGCCGGCGACCTCGGCCCCGACTTCAACGGACAGGGGACAGGCGACTGATGCTCTGCAATATCTGTCCGCGCCGCTGCGGCGCGGAGCGCACGGAGACGCGCGGCGGGGGAGTCTGCGCCATGCCCGCAGGCATCGTAGCGGCAAAGGCCATGCTCCACCAATGGGAGGAGCCGGTGCTCAGCGGCACGAACGGCGCGGGCTGCGTCTTCTTCTCCGGCTGCAATCTCGGCTGCGTGTTCTGCCAGAACGGTAAGATCAGCCACGAGAATTTCGGCAAGGTCCTTTCCCCCGCGCGGCTGCGGGAGATCTTCTTCGAGCTCATCGCACAGGGCGCGCACTGCATCGACCTGGTTTCGCCCACGCACTTCACGCCTTGGGTGCTGGAGGCTCTGGAAGATCCACTGCCCGTGCCGGTGGTGTGGAACAGCGGCGGCTATGAGCGCGTGGAAACACTCAAAACGCTGGAGGGCAGGGTGCAGATCTATCTGCCCGACCTCAAGTACGCGCTGGAAAAGCCCGCGCGGGAGCTGAGCTGCGCGGGCGATTACTTTCCCGTCGCCGCCGCGGCCATCGACGAGATGCTGCGGCAGGTGGGGCCCTACCAGATCGGAGACGACGGCTTGATGAAGTCCGGCGTCATCATCCGCCACCTCGTCCTGCCCGGCCAGCTCGAGAACACCAAGGCGGTCATCGACTATGTGTCCGCGCACTTCCCGCCGCACACGGTGCTTTTTTCCCTTATGAGCCAGTACACACCGCAGCCCGGCGCGAGCGGAGCGCTCGCGCGGCGATTGAACCACGCGGAGTACCGCGCGGCGGTGCGGTACATGACCGACTGCGGCATCACGGACGGCTTCTGTCAGGAGCTTTCCAGCGCGAAAGAGGAATATACACCGATCTTTGATCTGCAGGGGGTCTAGCATGACGGATAAGCGACAGCTCAGCTGCCTGCGCTGCGGCGCGGGAATGCGATTTATCGGACGCGACAAGTTCCAGCGCCGCCCCGACCTGTTCCTTTCGGACCTGACCTTCGCCCTTGCGGGCGGAATGGAGGTCGACATCTATTCCTGTCCTACGTGCGGAAAGCTCGAGCTGTTCCAACCGGAAGCGCCGTCGGACGGGCTCGCGCAGAAGCAATGTCCCGTCTGCGGGGCGGTCATCGACTTTGATTACGGACGCTGCCCACGGTGCAGGCACGAGTTTTGATAACATTCAGCAATATTTTTAGAAAAAATTACGAGGAGGATTCGCCATGCCGCGCATCAGCAAGGAAAACTATTACCTCGACATTGCCGAAACGGTGCTCGAACGCGCGACCTGCCTGCGGCGGGTCTACGGTGCCATCATCGTCAAAAACGACGAGATCATTTCCACCGGCTACAACGGCGCGCCCCGCGGGCGGAAAAACTGCGTCGATCTCGGCTTCTGCACACGCGAGGAGCTGCAGGTCCCGCGCGGCGAGCGCTACGAGCTCTGCCGCAGCGTCCACGCTGAGGCGAACGCCATCATCTCGGCGTCCCGGCGCGACATGGTCGGCGGCACCATCTATCTTGTGGGCCGCGACGCGCGCACGGGCGAGCTGCTGCACGACGCGACAAGCTGTGCCATGTGCCGCCGTCAGATCATCAACGCAGGGCTCGAAAAGGTCGTCATCCGCCGCACGGAGACAGAGTTTGAGGTCGTGCCCGTGCGGCAGTGGATCGACGAGGACGATTCTCTTCCCGAAGCATAAGAAAAGAAGGTCTCTTTTCAAGAGGCCTTCTTTTTTCTGTTCCGCTTTCAGCGGCAGTATTTCTCGATGTAGGCGTTCTGGCACTTGATGATGATCTTCACGGCCTCGTCGCGGCCGAGCACGTCACTCACCACGGTCTCCTTGCCCTCAAGGCTTTTATAGACGCGGAAGAAGTGCTTGATCTCGCTGGCGACGTGGTCGGGCAGCTCGGAAATGTCCTGATAGGTGTTGTAGGTCGGGTCCTGGAAGGGAATGGCAATGATCTTCTCGTCGAGCGAGCCGCCGTCCTCCATCGTGATGACGCCGATGGGGTAGCACTCAACGAGGCTCAGCGGACGGATGCACTCCGAGCAGAGCACCAGCACGTCCAGCGGGTCGCCGTCGTCCGCCCAGGTGCGGGGAAGAAAGCCGTAGTTCGCCGGATAGTGTGTGGAGGTATAAAGGATACGGTCGAGGCGCAGAGCGCCGGTCTCCTTATCCATTTCGTATTTGTTCTTGCTGCCCTTTTCGATCTCGATGACGGCGAGGAAGTCCTCGGGGCGCACGCGGTGGGGCGCAACATCATGCCAGAGGTTCATAGACAGGCCCTTCTTTCTTTACAAAAATAATAGATATCTTTAATAAAAGATTATAATATGCCCGTGCCGCGATTGCAAGGGCGGGACGCACAAACTTTGTGTAAAAATCTCCGCGGTTTCCGAAAAATGCAGCAAAACGCCCATCGCGCCGGCACGACAAAATTTTCGCTTCATCTTGTCAGGGCGCGCGCTCCGTGTTATAATTTATTAGTTAAAGTATATCAACCGGGAGGATAACCCCTTGGAACGAGAAAAGGTATTGGTCAGCGCCGAGGAAACGGCGCGGCAAAAGGAATATATGGATAAGGTGCGCGCGCTGCACGAGCAGCGCACGACGAAGCCGCTGGCCTACGTCCACACCTACGGCTGCCAGCAGAACGTGGCGGACGGCGAGCGGCTGATGGGAATGCTGCGCGAGATGGGCTGCGAGTTCACCGACGACACGAAGCGCGCCGACATCGTGCTGATGAACACCTGCGCCATCCGCGAAAACGCGGAGAAAACCGTTTACGGGATGCTCGGCCAGCTCACGCACACCAAGGCGGCGAATCCCGACCAGATCATCTGCCTGTGCGGGTGCATGGCACAGCAGCCGCGCGTGGCGGAAAAGGTGAAAACCAGCTACCGCCACGTCGATCTCGTGCTCGGTCCGCAGGCCGAGTGGCGCTTCCCCGAGCTCTTGTACCGCGCCTACACCGAGCGCGGCCGCGTCTTTTCCATCGACGACGAGCCGGGCCGCATCGCAGAGGACATCCCCGTCTACCGCGTCGGCGGCGTGAGCGCGTGGGTGAGCATCATGTACGGCTGCAACAACTTCTGCTCGTACTGCATCGTGCCCTACGTCCGCGGCCGCGAACGCAGCCGCGAGCCGGAGCAGATCGTGCGCGAGGTCCGCGAGCTGGTCGCGGCGGGCTATAAAGAGATCACGCTGCTCGGTCAGAACGTCAACAGCTACGGCAAGGATCTCGGCACGGGCTATGATTTTGCCGACCTTCTCGCAGAGATCGACCGGATCGACGGCGACTACTGGGTGCGCTTCATGTCCAGCCAGCCCAAGGACGCGACGTCCAAGCTCTTCGACACGATGGCGGCGAGCCGCCATGTGACGCATCAGCTGCACCTGCCCGTCCAAAGCGGCAATGACCGCGTGCTGCGCGCGATGAACCGCCCCTATACCCGCGCGGGCTACCTTGAGCTGATCCGCTATGCCCGCAGGGTCATGCCCGACCTCGTGCTCACGAGCGACATCATCATCGGCTTCCCCGGCGAGACCGAGGCGGAAGCGATGGACACCGTAAGTCTGATCAACGAAGTCCATTTCGACGCGCTCTTTACGTTTATCTTCTCCCCCCGCCCGGGCACGCCCGCCGCAAAGCTGGACGATCCCACGCCGCGCGAGGAAAAGCAGAAGTGGTTCGACGCGCTCTGCAACGCCCAGAACGCCATCAGCGCGGAGAAGCACGCCGCCTACATCGGCAGGACCGTGCGCGTGCTGGTCGAGGGCGAGAGCGACGACGCGGACTGGCCGCTCTCCGCGCGCACCGAGGGCAACCGCCTCGTGCGCATGAAGGGCGACAAGAGTCTTATCGGAACGTTCACCACAGCAAAAATTTCGGGCAGCAACACCTGGGCGCTCTACGGAGCCGCGGAGGAAACGATATGAAAATCACCACCTTACTGGAAAATAAAACCACCTGCGATGCGCTCCGCTGCGAGCACGGGCTTTCGCTCTACATTGAAACAGCAAAGCATAAAATTCTCTTCGACTCCGGCGCGAGTGACGCTTTCTGGGAAAACGCCAAGGCGCTCGGCATCGACCTCGCACAGGTCGATATCGCCTTTCTCTCCCACGCGCACAACGACCACTGCGGCGGCCTGCTGACCTTCCTGCGGGGCAACCGCACCGCGAAGGTCTATCTTCAGAAGGAGGCCTTCGGTGATTACTATGTCGTGACGCCGACGAAATGCGCCTTCATCGGTCTCGATCCCAAGCTGCACGAGTATGCTGACCGCTTCGTGATGGCCGAGGGTGTGACAAAGCTCGACGAGGAGCTGACGCTCTTCTCCGGCATCCGGACGCACGAGCTCCTGAGCGAGGCAAACGCCACGCTGCGCGAAAAGGTCGGCGGGGACTATCCCCGCGACGCCTTCCGCCACGAGCAGGACCTGCTGGTGACGGAGCACGGCAAAACCGTCCTCTTCGCTGGCTGCGCCCACAGCGGCATCATCAACATCATCAACCGCGCAGAGGACATTCTGGGCCGTGCGCCGGACTATGTGTTCGCGGGCTTCCATCTCTACAATCCCTCGCTCGGTCAGAGCGAGCCGAGAGCCCTTGTGGACGCGGTGGGCGAGCGCCTGTGCGCGCGGAAGGCGACGCGCTACGTCACCGGCCACTGCACCGGCGACGACGCTTACGCCTGGCTGCACGAAACGCTGGGCGACCGCCTCGCCTACATGGCGACCGGAACGACCTTTACGATCTGATTTTTTAGAAAGTGAGCAACGAACATGGCAGACCTCACGCCGATGATGCGCCAATATCTTGAGATCAAGGAGCAGAATAAGGATTCCATCCTCTTTTTCCGTCTCGGCGACTTCTACGAGATGTTCAACGAGGACGCAAAGCTCGCCGCGCGCGAGCTGGATCTCGTTCTCACCACGCGCGACCGCGGCAAGTCCGCCGAGGAGCAGACGCCGATGTGCGGCATCCCGTACCATTCGAGCGACGGCTACATCGCGCGGCTCATCGCCAAGGGCTACAAGGTCGCCATCTGTGAGCAGACCGAGGACCCCGCGCTCGCCAAGGGACTCGTCAAGCGCGACATCATCCGCGTCGTCACTCCCGGCACGGTGATCGACAGCGCGTGTCTGGACGACCGGCGCGGCAACTTCCTGTGCGGCGTGTTCCTCGACGAGCAGAACGCGGGCGTCGCGTTCTGCGATATGTCCACAGGCCACACGCATGTCACCGCCTTTTCCGGCGCGGACCGTGCGGAGCATCTGTGCAATGAGCTTGCGCGCTTCACGCCCGCCGAAGCGGTGCTGAGCGCGGGCGCGTATGCGGACGAGGAGCTGAAAGTCCTGCTTGCCGACAGACTCTCCTGCCGCGTGGAGCGCGGCGACGCGCGCTTCGACTTGAAGGCGGCGGAAAAAGCTGTGCTCGCGCAGTACGGCGAGGACGCCTGCGCCGCGCTCCCGCGCAATAACCCCGCCGCGGCGCTCGCGCTCGGCGGCCTTCTGAGCTACCTGCACGAAACGCAGAAGAGCGACCTATCCTACATCAGCGATCTTGAATACTACGAGCAGGGCCGCTTCATGGAGCTGGATCTCTCCGCCCGCCGCAACCTGGAGCTGACGGAGACCATCCGCGGCAAGGAAAAGCGCGGGAGTCTGCTTTGGGTACTTGACAAAACGAAAACCGCCATGGGCGCGCGCTGTCTGCGTTCCTGGCTGGAGCGTCCCCTGCGCGAGGTCGCTGCCATCACACGCCGCTCAAACGCCGTCGGCGCGCTGGTGAACGACACAATGGCGCGCGAGGAGCTGGTCCTCGCCCTCTCCGGCATCAGCGACATGGAGCGGCTCATCGGCCGCATCGTCTACGGCACGGCGGGCGGGCGCGACCTCGTCTCGCTGCGTAATTCCATCGAGCAGCTCGCCGCCGTGCGCGAGCAGCTCGCGCACTTCACCACGGGCCGGCTCGGCGAGCTTTCGCAGGAGCTTGACCCGCTCGCGGACATCGCTGCGCGCATCGCCGAGACCATCGTGGACGAGCCGCCGTTCTCCGTGCGCGAGGGCGGCTTCATCCGCAAGGGCTTCAACGCCGAGGTCGACCGCCTGCACGACATTCTCTCCGGCGGCAAGGGGCTGCTCGCCTCCATTGAAACGAAGGAAAAGGAACGCACCGGCATCCGCACGCTGAAGATCGGCTACAACAAGGTCTTCGGCTACTACATCGAGGTCTCCAATTCCTTCAAGGATCAGGTGCCCGACACCTACATCCGCAAGCAGACGCTCGTCAACGGCGAGCGCTACATCACGCAGGAGCTCAAGGACCTGGAGCAGGAGATCCTGACCGCGGGGGAGCGTGACAACGCGCTCGAATACGAGATCTTCTCCGCCCTGCGCGACGAGATCTGCGCGGGCGCCGAGCGCATCCAGAAGACCGCCGCCGCGGTCGCGGAGCTTGACACGCTCGCGTCGCTTGCCGTCGTCGCGGTCAAAAACAGCTACTGCTGCCCGGTGGTGGACGATTCCGGCGTGATCGAGATCCACGACGGCCGCCATCCGGTCGTCGAGCGCGTGCTGAAGGACGCTCTCTTTGTGCCGAACGACACCTACATGGGCGAAAAGGAAAACCGCGTCGCCATCATCACAGGCCCCAACATGGCGGGTAAATCCACCTATATGCGTCAAGTCGCGCTCATCACGCTCATGGCGCAGATCGGCTCGTTCGTTCCCGCCCGCGCCGCCCGCATCGGCGTGGTGGACCGCATCTTTACCCGCATTGGCGCGAGCGACGACCTGGCCGGCGGCCAGTCCACCTTCATGGTCGAAATGAGCGAGGTCGCGGAAATCCTGCGGCAGGCGACGGCGCACTCGCTGCTGATCTTAGACGAGATCGGCCGCGGCACCTCGACCTTCGACGGCATGAGCATCGCCCGCGCGGTGCTCGAGTTCTGCGCCGACCGCAAAAGGCTCGGCGCGAAAACGCTCTTCGCCACCCACTACCACGAGCTCACCGAGCTGGAGGGCACGCTCGCGGGCGTGAAAAACTACAACATCGCCATCAAAAAGCGCGGGGAGGACCTTGTATTCCTCCGCAAGATCATTCCCGGCGGAGCCGACCGCAGCTACGGCATCGAGGTCGCCAAGCTCGCGGGACTGCCGAAGGAGGTCGTCTCCCGCGCGAAGAAAATACTGGAGGAGCTGGAGGCCGGCGGCAGCTATATCCCGCCGCGCGAGGAGCGCGAGCAGGTAAGTCTTGACGCCATCGGCGAAGCCGAGGTGCTCGACGCGCTGCGCCGCGCCCAGCCGGACACCATGTCGCCCATCGAGGCGATGCAGCTGCTCTACGACCTGAAAAAGAAGCTCCCGAACTAACCCCGAAACAGACAGAAAGGGTCTATCCACATGGCAAAAAAAGCCGCTACCTCCCACATGAACCAGACCGAGCGCGTCGCGGGGACGATCTTCTTTATCGTCTATCTGCTCGTGCTGCCGCTGCTGGCCAACAAGCTCTTTGGCATTGTCGAGGTCCTGCTCGACACGAAGATCAGCGACTCGCTGGCGAACATCATCTACTACTATGTGCTCTTCGCCATCGTGCTGCTGCTCTTTCACTCGTTCCTCGCGCACACGACGAGCCGCTTCCTCGGCGGCGTGAGCCGAGCGATGACGACGTTCTGCATGGGCCTTCTGGTCTTTTACGGCGCGAACGAGCTCTTCTACCGCGTGGCGAACGTGCTCTTCAACAGCCGCACCAACCTCAACGACATGACCATCGCCGCGTCCATCAACGCCGCGCCGCGCCTGACAGCGCTCATCATCGTCTTTCTCGCCCCCTTTGTGGAGGAGGTCCTTTTCCGCGGTCTCGTGTTCGGCTGTCTGAAGGAAAAGAGCCGCGTCGCCGCCTACGTCATCTCCTGCGTGCTCTTCGCGTTCATGCACGTGTGGACCTTCGCCCTCTCCTCGTGGGACTGGAGCTATCTCATCCTCATGCTGCAATACCTCGTTCCCGGCCTCGTCTTCGCGTGGGCGTTCGACCACTCCGGCACGCTCTGGACGTCCATCCTGCTCCACGCGACCGTCAACGCGCTGGCTCTCTGGGCCATCGTCGGATAAGGAGAATACCATGCCGCACATCGAACAGCTATCCCCCCATATCGCCAATCTCATCGCCGCTGGCGAGGTCGTCGAGCGTCCCGCGAGCGTTGTCAAGGAGCTTTTGGAAAACGCCATCGACGCGGGCGCGAGGAACGTCACCGTCGAGCTGCAAAACGGCGGGCTGACCTATCTGCGCGTCACAGACGACGGCTGCGGCATCGCGCCCGACGAGCTGCCCACCGCCTTTCTGCGCCACGCGACGAGCAAGCTCCGCACCGCTGCCGATCTGGCCGCCATCGGCACGCTCGGCTTCCGCGGCGAAGCGCTCGCCGCCATCGCGTCCGTTTCTCATTTGGATATTTTCTCGCGTCAGACGGACGCCGCGAGCGGCGCGACGCTGCATCTCGACGGCGGCAAGCCGCTCTCCGTCGAGCCCGCGGGCTGTCCCGAGGGCACGAGCATCATCGTGCGCGACCTTTTTTACAACACGCCCGCGCGGCTGAAGTTCATGAAACAGGACCGCGCCGAGGCAACCGCCATTGCGGGCCTTGCCGCGCACATCGCGCTCTCGCACCCCGATATTTCCTTCCGTCTCATCAAGGACGGCAGGGAGGAGCTGCACACCCCGGGCGACGGCAAGCCCCTCAGCGCCGTCTACGCCGCGCTGGGCCGCGATTTTGCCCTCGCGCTGGTCGAGGTCCACGGGCGCGACGGTCAGCTCGCCGTTGACGGCTTTGTGACCAAGCCCCTCGCGGGCCGCGGCACGCGAGGGATGCAGACCTTTTTCGTCAACGGCCGCTTCATCAAATCCCAGCTTCTCACCGCTGCGGTGGAGGAAGCCTACGCAAACCGTCTGATGAAGGGCAAATTCCCCGGCTGCGTGCTGAACGTCACGCTGCCGGCGGACATGGTGGACGTGAACGTCCACCCCGCCAAGACGGTCGTGAAATTCCTCAACGAAAAGCAGGTCTTCGACCTTGTGTACCACGCCGCGTCCGACGCGCTCGACCGCGACGGCGCGCCCGAGCCGCTGCACACATCGCCGAGACCGGCCGCGCAGGCTCCCAAGCCGCAGGAGTTTTACCGCAGCATGACGGCGCAGGAGTGGCGTGCGCAGAACGAGGTCAAAAGGCCGGAGCCGCCCAAAAGGGACGCGCCGTTCATCGCCGTCACGCCCGCCTCGAGCGAGCTGGGCGGGCGCGTGAGCGTCAGCGACTTCGTCCGCCGCACACCGGCTCCCCCGGCGAAAAAGCCGGAGGACGGGCACATCCTTCCGAAGATGGTCGAGGCTGCCTTCATGCCGCCGCGCGATGAAGCGGCAAAGCCGGAAGCGCCCGCCGCACCCGTTTTCGCCGTGCAGACCACGCTCGAGACCGCGCCCGCCGAGCCGGAGCAGACGGCGATCGAGCCGGAGCCGGTCATACCGTGGCGCATCGCGGGCGAGGTGCTCGACACCTACATCGTCTGCGAGGACGCGGAGAAAACCGTCTGGCTCATCGACAAGCACGCCGCGCACGAGCGCGTGAATTTCGACCGCTTCAAGGCAAATCTTGAGCCCATCATGTCGCAGGAGCTGCTGACTCCCGTGGTCGCGCAGTTCGCCGCGGCGGAGTACACCGCTCTTGTTGGGCAGCTCGCGCTGCTGCGCGAGTTCGGCTTTGCCTGCGAGGAGTTCGGCGACGGCGCGATCCTGATCCGCGCCCTGCCCGCCGACATTCCCGCCGAGGACGCCGCGGCAAGTCTTGAGGACCTTGCGGGCCGCCTCGTCGAGACGCACCACGCCGACCCCGAGAGCGCCCGCGACGCGCTGCTGCACACCATGGCCTGCAAGTCCGCCATCAAAGGCGGCTGGAAGAGCGATGAGCGAGAGCTTCGCGTGCTGGTGGATAAGGTACAGTCGGGCGAGGTCCGATTCTGCCCGCACGGACGACCCGTGGCCGTCAAGCTCACCAAATACGAGCTGGAAAAAATGTTCAAGCGCGCCTGAGCGCGGAAAGGAGACGTCATGCCGCCCAAGGTAGTTTGCATCGTCGGCCCGACCGGCTGCGGAAAGACCGGACTCGGCGTCGCGCTGGCCGAAAGGCTCGGCGGCGAGGTCGTCTCCTGCGATTCCATGCAGCTCTACCGCGGCATGGTCATCGGCACCGCCGCACCGACGGAGGCGGAGACGCGGGGCGTGCCGCACCACATGGTCGGCGTGATCGACCCGCGCGAGGATTACTCCGTGGCGCGCTACGCTGCGGACGCCGCCGAATGTGTGGACGGCATTCTCGCGCGCGGCAAGCTGCCCATCCTCGTCGGCGGCACGGGGCTGTACCTCGACGCGCTCCTGCGCGGACACGGTTACGCTCCCGGCACGACCGGCGGAGAGACGCGCAGGCTTCTGGAGCGGCGCTGGGACAACGAGGGCGGCGAGGCCCTCTTCGCCGAGCTGCGCTCCATTGATCCGGAAAGCGCCGCCGTGCTGCACCCGAACGACAAAAAGCGCGTCATCCGCGCGCTCGAGGTCTACCGCGAGACAGGGAAGACCATGTCGCGGCACAATGCCGACACCCGGCTCGTCCCGCCGCGCTACGAGCCCGTCTACCTCGGTCTTGCCTACGCCGACCGCGAGGAGATGAAGCGCATCATCGACCTCCGCGTGGACCGGATGGTCGCACAGGGTCTGTTCGACGAGGTGCGCGCTCTGGTCGAGAGCGGCGTGCCGCGCACGGCGACGGCAATGCAGGCCATCGGCTATAAGGAATGTCTGGGCTGTCTCGCGGGCGAATGCACGCAGGACGAGGCCGTCGCCGAGATCAAGCTCCGCTCGCGGCAGTACGCCAAGCGCCAGCTCACCTGGCTGCGGCGGAACAGGGACATTCACTGGTTCTACCGGAAAAATTCCCGCGATCTTCCCGCCGCTTTACAATTTTCGACAGAAATTCTCACAAACCTTGGCGTATCCTGATTTTATACGGACGGCACCCATAAAACCGCCGCCCGAATAAAAAGAAAGGGTACATCCAACATGAAAAAGACAGCCAATCTTCAGGACATTTTCCTCACCAAAGCCCGCAAGCAGGGCGTGCCGCTGACCGTGTTCCTCGTCAACGGCTTCCAGATGCGCGGCAGCGTGACCGGCTTTGACAGCTTCACCGTCGTTCTTTTGAGCGAGGGTCGGCAGCAGATGATCTACAAGCACGCGATCTCGACCATCGCGCCGCTGAGCCCCATCGACCTGCACGAGGCGGACGAGACCGGGGAGGAATGACCTGAGCCTCCCGAGGTGCCTATGAGATCCCGATCCCTATCGACAAAACTGATCTTTGTTTTCCTGTTTCTCGCGGTGGCCGCCTACTTCAGCGTGCAGGCCTACCGCTACTTCGTCGACCCGCAGACCACCACGCTCGTCTACGCTTACTCCAGCGAGGACGCCATCGCCGCGACCGGCTATTTCGCGCGCGACGAGCAGGTGATCGCGTGCAGCGAAACGCTTCTGGAGCTCGAGCGCGCCGAGGGTGAACGCGTGAACGCGGGCGGCACGCTCGCAACGGTCTACCGCAGCGAGAGCGCGCTGAACGACCACCGTCAGCTCCGCGCGCTCCGATCCCGGCTCGAGCAGCTGCGCTACGCGCGCGAGGCGTCCCGCGACGCCGAGACCGCGCTCAAGCTCGACGGCGACATCCGCGAGGACCTCTTTGCGCTGCGCGCTTCCCTTGCCGCAGGGAGCTGGACGAGCGTCGAGTCCTCCGGCGAGGAACTGCGCACGACGGTGCTCAAGCGCGAATACGCCTACGCGGGCACGGACGATCTGGATGTGCGCATCGACGCGCTCAATGCCGAGATCAGTACGCTCTCCGGCCGTCTGGAGGGCGGCACACAAACGATCCGCGCGCCGTTTGCCGGCACCTACAGCGCCGTCGCCGACGGCTACGAGGCCGTTCTCACCCCCGCGGCGCTGGAGAATATGACCGTCGCGCAGTACGACGCCATCGCCCCGGAGGCGGCAAGCTCGACCGTGGGCCGGCTGATTGCCGGCGAGGAGTGGCGCTTCGTCACCGTGCTGAGCGCCGCAGACGCCGCGCGGCTGCAAAAGGGACAGGCCCTCAGCCTGCGCGCCGCGACCGGCGTGGACTTCGATCTTGACGTCACTGTCGAGCGCATCGGGCGTGAGGAGAACGGCCGCGTGATCGTCGTCCTGCGCGGCGGCAGCCATCTGGCCTACGTCACGCTCCTGCGCGCGCAGAACGTCGAGCTGATCCTCGCGCGCTACGAGGGACTGCGCATCCCCAAAAATGCCCTCCGCGTGGACGCGGACGGCAGCAGCGGCGTTTACTGCCTTGTGGGGCTGCGCGCCTACCGCAAGCCGGTGGAGGTCCTCTGGCAGGGCGAGGATTACTGCCTTGTCCGGCCCGTCGGCATCGAAACGAGCAGCGAAAGCCTGCGCCAGCTCTACACGCTGCGCGCCGGCGACGAGGCGATCGTCTCGGCAAACGATCTATATGATGGAAAGGTGGTTGAATGAACATGAGCATTCGGGAAAACATTCAGCAGGTACGGGAAAACATTGCCGCCGCGGCGCTCTCCGCCGGGCGCAGGCCCGAGGACATCACGCTTGTCGGCGCGAGCAAGATGAACGACGCCGCGGCCTGCCGCGAGGCCATCGCCGCGGGCATCGACGCGCTCGGCGAGAACCGCGTGCAGGAGATGACGCAGAAGCTCGCGGAGAACGCCTACGACGGCGCGCCTCTGCACTTCATCGGTCATCTCCAGCGCAACAAGGTGAAGCAGGTCGTCGGCAAGGTCGCGCTCATCGAATCCGTCGGCTCCTATGAGCTGCTTGAGGATATCGACCGGCAGGCCGAAAAGCTCGGCATCGTCCAACCCATTCTCCTTGAGGTCAACGTCGGCGGGGAGGAGGCCAAGAGCGGCTTTGCCGTCTCCGAGGTCCGCGCCGCCGCCGAAAGGGCCAAGAGCCTCTCCCACGTCGTGCTGCGCGGGCTGATGACCATTCCGCCGGTCGCCGAGGGAGAGCACGGGAGCGTGCCCTACTTTGAAAAAGTTCATGCGCTTTATGTTGACATCAACGCGAGTTTGTATGATAATAAGCTTGATATATTATCTATGGGCATGAGCGGCGATTATGAGGACGCCGTCCGCTGCGGCGCGACGATGGTGCGCGTCGGCACGGCGATCTTCGGCGCGCGCCACTATACGCTTTGATACAGGGAGGTTTTTTCCATGGGACTCATTGACGATCTGAAGAAATGGGCGCATCCCTACGAGGATGAGGACGAAGAATACGAAGACGATTTTGCCGAGCTCGGCTCCCGCGACACGGGCGCCTTTGCCGACGAGCGGCCCAGCCGCCGCGAGCGCGACCGCGACGAGGACCGCCGCAACAAGGTCGTCAACATCCACGCGACGACGCAGCTCAAGGTCGTGCTCGTCAAGCCCGAGCGCTTTGAGAATGCCAGCGAGATCGCCGACCACCTGAAGGAAAAGCGCACGGTGGTCATCAACCTCGAATCCACGAACAAGGACATTGCCCGCCGCCTGATCGACTTCCTCTCCGGCGTCGCCTACGCGGGCGAGGGCAAGATCAAGAAGGTCGCGGCCAACACCTACATCATCACGCCCTACCACGTCGATATCATGGGCGACCTGATCGACGAGCTGGAAAACAACGGACTGTACTTATAAGAGACGGAGGGCTGCACGATGCTGACACCGCAGGAGGTTTCCAACCACGCATTTGCCAAGGCCGTCATGGGCGGCTACAACATGGCCATGGTCGATGAGTTCCTTGACGAGCTGACCGACGACTATACCTCGCTTTACAAGGAAAACGCCGCGCTCAAGGCGAAGATGAAGGTGCTCGTGGACAAGGTCGAGGAATACCGCTCGACCGAGGACGCCATGCGCGCCGCGCTGCTGACCGCGCAGAAGATGGCAGACAGCATGGTCGCCGAGGCGGAGGAGAAGAAAAAGTCCCTGCTCGAAAACGCCGAAAGCGAGGCCAACCGCAAGATCGGCGCGCTGCGCGACGAGGTCGCGCAGGAGGAGCGCCGCCTGACCGCCGCCAAGGCCGAGACCGCGGACTTCCTCGCCCGCGTGCGTGAGCTTTACGAGCGTGAAATGAAGCTCCTCGAGGAGCTTCCCGAAGCGGACCTCGCCCCTGCGGCTCCGCTGGAGCTCGCCAAGCCCGCCGCCGACGTCAGCGAGATCGAAAAGAGCATCATGGATTCCTTCAAGCTCCCCGACCTCACGAAGGCGGCGGAGGTTGAGTCGGAGGCCGAGGAAGCGCCCGAGGAGCCGGAGGAAAGCCCGGAGGAGGGCAACCCCTTCCTCGATTCCGCGACCCGCGCCATCAAGCTCAGCGACCTTAAGTTCGGCCGCAACTACCACGGCGAAGAATAAAACGCACTTCAAAAGAGCGGCTCTCTCCGAGCCGCTTTTTTCACAGGAGGACACCATGACCAAACGCCCTATCGTCGCGTTCCTTTACGACTTTGATAAGACCCTCTGCACCACCGATATGGAGGATTACGCCTTCATTCCATCCCTCGGCTACACGCCCTCGGAGTTCTGGGCCAAGGCCAACGGCTTCGGCTATGAGAACAAAATGGACGGCCTGCTCGCCTATATGTACACCATGATCCGCGAGTGCGCCGCGCAGGGCATCCGTCTCGACCGCGATTATCTGGTCCGTTCGGGCGAGGCCATCGAGCTGTTTCCCGGCGTGCGCGAGTGGTTCGCGCGCATCACCGCCTACGGCGCGGACCTCGGCGTGGACGTGGAGCACTACGTCATCTCCTCCGGTCTGCGCGAGATCATTGAGGGCAGCGGCATCGCCCATGAGTTCAAGCAGATCTACGCCTGCGAGTTCTATTACGACGAAAGCGGCCTCGCCGCCTGGCCGAAGCTGGACGTCAACTTCACGAACAAGACGCAGTTCGTCTACCGCATCAACAAGGGCATTCTCGACATCGCCCGCGACAAGGAGCTCAACGACTCCATGCCCGACGACTCCAAGCGCGTGCCGTTCACCAACATGGTCTACGTCGGCGACGGACTTTCCGACGTGCCGTGCATGAAGATGATGCGCGCCTACGGCGGACAGGCCGTCGCGGTCTATCAGAAGAGCAACCGCGCAGGCGTGGAAAAGCTTTTGCAGGACGGGCGTGTAGACTTCATTTTCCCCGCCGACTACCGCGAGGGAACGGAGTTCGACAAAACGGTGCACAACATTCTGCGCAAAATGGCAGTCTCCGACGCGCTGAGCGAGAAGAACGCCGAGCAGCTGCGCGCCATCGGGCAGGGCGACGACCCCGACCAGGTCATGCTATTCTAAGAGGAGAACGCTATGGACGAAATGAACACCGTCGGCACGCTTTATATCGTGGCGACGCCCATCGGCAACGCGCGCGACATGACCGAGCGCGGCCGCCAAATTTTAGAGACGGCGGACATCATCGCGGCGGAGGACACCCGCCGCAGCGTCGTGCTGCTCAACAAGCTCGGCATCCGCGGCAACCAGCTCTCCGCCAACCACAAGTTCAACGAATACGGCAAGGCCAAGTGGTTCATCGAGCAGCTTCAGCAGGGCAAGAGCATCGCCGTCATCACCGACGCGGGCACGCCCTGCATCTCCGACCCCGGCAACGAGCTGATCCGTGCCGCCATCGACGCGGGCATCCGCGTGGTCGGCGTGCCCGGCTGCTGCGCCGCGGTCACGGCACTGTCCATCTCGGGCTTCGACCTTTCGACCTTCTTTTTCTTCGGCTTCTTCCCGCGGGAGGCTGCCGACCGCCGCCGTGCGCTCGCCATGATGCGCCGCGGCGACACGCGCACCTACTGCTTTTACGAAAGCCCCAAGCGCATCATGGACGCGGTGGAGTTCTTTATCTCGGAGCACGCCGGCGTGCGGCTGTGCCTGTGCAACGACATGACGAAGCTCCACGAGATGACCTTCCGCGGCACGCCCGCCGAGGTGCGCGATCAACTGCTCGCCAAGGGCAGCTACGATAAGGGCGAATACGTCCTGCTCTGCGAGGTGGAGGAGGATTATCTCATCACCGAGGTCGAGCACGTCTCCTCGCCCGAGGCGCTGCTCGTGGACTGCATGGTGCAGCATGACTGCACCGCCAAGGACGCCATCAAGCTGCTTTTGAAGGACGACAACAACACTTACAGCAAAAACGAGCTCTACGCCGCGCATCTTGCCCTGAAAGAGAGGTTCGGCGCATGAGCATTGTGTTGGACGACCTCACCACGCGGCTCGACACGCTCACCAAGGCCGTGCTTTCTCAGCCGCTCGCGCGCATCGGCTGCTCCAGGGTGACCATCCGCCCGCTGTCGCTGCGCGGCAAGGCGTTTTTTCAGCTTGAATACCAGCAGGGGCAGAAGGTCACGCACCGCAACGTGACGAAGGGCCAGCTGCCCGGGCTGTTCGCGCAGGAGCTGGACGGTCTTTATCTTCAGGCCGTGCTCTGCACCGAGACGGAGACGCGCCAGTACATCCGCAAAACGAACGGCAGCTACAAATGCACCGCGAAAGGCGAGGCGCAGCGCACCGCCGCGCCGAAGGCGCATGACCGCCGAAAGGAATACATCCTTGCCGAGGGCGAGAACATTCCCGCGCTCGTCGACCTCGGCGTGTTTACGCCGGACCTCCGCATCGTCAAGGCGAAGTATGATAAGTACAAGCAGATCAACCGCTTCATCGAGCTGGTGGACGACGCCTTCCGTGCCTCGGAGCAGCAGGAGATCGCCATTCTCGACTTCGGCTGCGGCAAATCGTATCTCACGTTCATTCTTTACTACTATTTCACCGTCAAGCGCGGCGTGAAAGCCACGATACTCGGCTACGACCTCAAGGAGGATGTGGTGGAGCATTGCAACGCCATCGCGCAAAAGTACGGCTACGACGGCCTGCGCTTCGTCGTGAGCGACGTCACGCGCGACACACTCGCGGACACCCATGTGGATATGGTCGTCACGCTCCACGCCTGCGACACCGCCACGGACTACGCCCTCTGGTACGCCGTCGAAAAGGGCGTGAAGCACATTTTCTCCGTTCCCTGCTGCCAGCACGAGATCAACGCCACCATCCACAAGGGCGGCGATTTCGACGTGCTGCTGCGCCACGGTCTTTTGCAGGAGCGCTTTTCCGCGCTGCTGACCGATTCCATCCGCGCCGCCGTGCTCGAGGACATGGGCTACACGGTGGACGTGATCGAATTCATCGACTTCGCCCACTCGCCGAAAAACCTCATGCTCCGCTGCGTCAAGGACCGCCGCGCGGGCGAGAGGAACCTTTCCGCCGCGTGGGAGCTTGCCGAAAAATACGGCTTCCGCCAGACGCTTCTGGAGCTTACGGAGAAAAAATGTCACAGCGCGCAAAACACCGCCTTTTAAGCGGTGTTTTCTCTTCTTGACAGGGGAATGCTTTCGCAGTAAGATAATGCCCGCCGTTCCACAAAACGGCGGCAGGAGTGATATTCATGGACTACTATCTTTTGACGGATATGACCGCGCAGATCGGCTATGAGCTGGCCGCCGCCGGAGCGGAGACCTTCCGCATCGAGGAGACGATGCGCCGCGTGCTCGCGGCCTACGGCATCGAATGCGAGACCTTTGCGATCCCCAACTGCGTCATGGTCAGCCTTGAGGCGGACAACGGCAAGCCGCTGATGGTGATGAAGCGCGTCGGCTTCCACGGCAACGATCTTGACGCGGTCGAGCGGCTCAACGCGCTCTCGCGCCGCATCTGCGCCGAAACGCCCGACCCCGCCGTTGCCGCGCAATGGCTGGAGGAGACAAGAAACGATCGCCGCAGCTATTCCGTTCCCGTTTATTACCTTGGCAATCTTCTTGCCGCGTCCGGCTTCTGCCCCGTCTTTGGCGGAACCCTGCGCGACAGCCTGTGGGCGGGCCTGATGGGGCTTATCATCGGCTTTGTCACGCGCCGGATGGATAAGCTCGAGACCAACCCCTTTTTCAGCACCATCGCCGCCGCCTTCGCCATGGCGGTGCCCGCCTACCTCGCCGCCGCTTTCGGGCTGGTCGACTATGTGGACGCGGTCATCATCGGCTCGCTGATGATCCTGGTCCCCGGTCTGCTCATCACCAACTCCATGCGCGACATCATCTACGGCGACACAAACTCCGGCGTCAACCGCATCGTGCAGGTGCTCCTCTCGGCGCTCGCCATCGCCATGGGCACTGCGGCCGCGTGGCACATCACCTCCTCCCTCTACGGCCAGACCGCCGCCAGCACGCTTTCCTATCCCTTCTGGCTTCAGGCCATCGCCATCGCGGTCGCCTGCACCGGCTTTGTTATCCTCTTCAACGTCCACGGCTGGGGGCGCTGCCTGTGCGCGCTCGGCGGCGTCGTGACGTGGATGGCGTATCTGCTGTGCGGCGAGCTCGGTCTCGGTCCCTACGGCGCAAACTTCATCGCCGCCGCGGTCGCCGCCGTCTATGCCGAGGGCATGGCCCGCGCCCGCAAGTATCCGGTCACCTCGTATCAGGTCATCTCCGCCGTACCGCTGCTGCCCGGCGCCGGTATTTACTACACCATGTCCCTCGGGCTGAACGGCAGCACCCAGCTCGCCCTCCAGCGGGGCTTCGCCACCGCAGGCATCGCCGGCAGTATCGCCGCCGCGATCCTGCTCGTCTCATCCGTCGTCCGCCTGTTCACCGCGCAGCGGAAAAAATAAGGCAATATAAGGCAAAGGGAAGACACGCGCTGCGTATCTTCCCTTATCCTTTCTCCGCCCGGCGGAATGAAAAGGGGACGGGCATTGCGCCCGACCCTGCCGGTATGGCGGAGCGTGACCCGCAAGCGGGCCGCTCAATCCAGAAAATACATATTCATCTGCGCGCAGGCGACGAGCGCGCCGGTGTCGTCGGTGATATTGACTTCAAAAAAGCCAACGTGTCCGCCGACCTTGATCTCGCGCCCGACCGCCGTCAGCGTCTTGCTGTGCGTGGTGGGCCGCAGGTAATTCATCGAGCCGTTGAGCGTGACATTGCGCCGCCCATACTTGATGCGCGCAAAGGCTCCGGCGGCGGTGTCCGCCATCGTGTAGAGGAAGCCGCCGTGGACGCTGCCCCAAACGTTGCGGCTGTTGTCGGTGATCTCGGCCTCCAGCACGCTCCTTTCCTCATCAACGGAAACGATGCGGATCCCGTTGTGCCGGATAAATCCATTGGATTCGTGCTTGATTTTTTCTGCATAATTCTCTATCATAGCTATCGTGCTCCTCTGCTCCTTGGCTGCGCTTCTGCCAAAGATCATAGCAGAAGTGCGCGCGGCCTGCAAGGCAAATTCAAAAGAAATCACTACCGGCAAAGAGAGGTCAGATCACCATGCGCTCCATTCTCGCTCAAATCAAAAGCTACGCGCCGGGCTTCGCGCTCGCGCTCGTCATCGCGCTGCTCGCCAAGGGCATCGAGGCGCTGCTGCCGTTCGACGTCATCGGCGCGTCCGTCATCGCCATGTTCATCGGTATGCTCATCAACGGCTACCGCAAGCCCGGCAAGACCACCGCGCCCGGCGTGAAGTTCACGGCGAAGAAGATCCTGAAATTTGCCATCATTCTCCTCGGCGCGAGCCTGAACGTCACGACCATCCTGAACGTCGGCAGAATGTCGCTGACCGTCATGCTCTTTACGCTCCTTACCTGCTTCGGCGGCGGCTACTTTATCGGCCGCGCGCTGGGTCTGGACTGGAAGCTCTCGAACCTCATCTCCGCGGGCACCGGCATCTGCGGCGGCAGCGCCATCGCGGCGGTCGCACCCGTCATCGACGCCAAGGACAGCGACATCGCCTACGCCCTCTCCGCCACCTTCCTCTTTGATATGGCGATGATCGTGCTCTTCCCCATCATGGGCCGCGCGATGGGCCTTTCCGATATGGCCTACGGCCTCTGGGCAGGCACGGCGGTCAACGATACCTCCAGCGTCGTCGCCGCAGGCTATGCCTTCAGCGAGGGCGCGGGTGACTTCGCCACCATGGTCAAGCTCACGCGCACGCTCGCCATCATCCCGACGGTGGTGGTGTTCTCGTTTGTGAGTATGCACCTGAAGAAAAAGGAAGCCGCCGCGTCCGGCGGCGCGGTGCAGATCAAGTGGAAGAGCGTCTTCCCGTGGTTCATCCTCGGCTTTCTCGCCATGGCGGTGCTCAGCAGCGTGGGCGTGATCCCCGCGGCAGCCGCGGCAATACTCAAGAAGATCAGCAAGTTCCTCATGGTCACGGCGCTCGCCGCCGTTGGACTCAACACGAGCTTCGCCGAAATGAAGAAATCCGGCGCGGCGCCGATGGTGCACGGCTTCCTGATCTCCGCGCTCGTCGTCCTCGTGGCGCTGGCCGTGGAGTATTTCATGGGCATCCTGCCGTTCTGACATACCGCAGCGCCCGGGGAGATCGCCCCGTAAGCGGCGCTTACAAGGAAAGGAGAACCTCCAATGAAAAAACAGTTATGCTCTCTGCTGACAGCTCTCGCTCTGGCCGTCGGCCTTCTGCCGTCCGCGGCTCGCGCCGCGGAAAATGCGCCGTCCTTTGCCGACGTTCCCGCTGCCGCGTGGTACGCGGACGCGGTGCAGTACGTCTATGAAAACGGTCTTATGACCGGCGTTTCGGAGAGCGAGTTTGCGCCGGACGGCACAGCGACGCGCGGCCAGATCGTCACCATTCTCTGGCGTCTCGCGGGCAGTCCCGTCGTCAACTATGCTATGCGCTACGCCGATATGGACGAGGGCGCGTGGTACGGCGAGGCCGTGCGCTGGGCAGCCTCCACCGGCGTCGTTACCGGCTATACCGAGAACAGCTTCGGCCCGAACGACGCCATTACCCGCGAGCAGCTCGCCGCGATCCTCTACCGCTATATTAAAACGCAGGGGCAGGGCTTTACCGGTATGTGGTACTTCCCACTGCGCTATGACGATGCGGCCAGCATCAGCGATTGGGCGGACGAGGCGATGCACTGGTGCGTGATGAAGGGTGTCCTCAACGGCACGGGCGAAACGACGCTCAGCCCCCAGCTTACCGCGACGCGCGCGCAGCTGGCGGCCATCCTCCGGCGCTTCTGTGAGCTGCCCAAGGAAACCGTAAGCGGGAGCACCGCGCAGACCGCCTATGACCGTGCGTCGGCCTACCTGACCGCCGCCGTGAGCGCGCCGCGCTACGGCAGTCTCGGCGGCGAGTGGACGGTTCTGGCCCTCGCCCGCGGCGGCGCGGACACCGAGACCGCTTATTTCACCGGCTACTGCGCCGCGCTCGAGCAGACCGTGCGTGAAAATAAGGGCGTGCTCAGCGAGCGCAAGTACACCGAGTACAGCCGCGTCATCCTCGCGCTCTCCGCGCTCGGGAAGGACGCGCGGGACGTCGCGGGCTATGACCTGACGCTTCCGCTCGGCGACTACGAAAAGACGGCGGCGCAGGGCGTGAACGGCGTGATCTACGCGCTCCTCGCGCTCGACAGCCGTGACTATCCCATGCCGCAGAACGCGGCGGCAAGCACGCAGGCGACGCGGCAGCTGTATGTGGACGCTATCCTGGCCGCTCAGCTTGCAAACGGCGGCTGGAGCTTCATGGGCGAGGACGCCGATCCCGACCTGACCTCTATGGCCTTACAGGCGCTGGCGAGGTATCGGGAGCAGAGCAGCGTCCGGCCGGCAGTCGACCGCGCGCTCGTGTGCCTGAGCGCCATGCAGAATGCAGACGGCGGCTTCTCTTCCTGGGGGAGTGAGAATGCCGAGAGCTGCGCGCAGGTGCTCCTTGCGCTCAACGCGCTGGGCCTTGACACGGACGACAGCCGCTTCGTGAAGAATGGGCACAGCGTGCTCGACGCGCTGCTGACCTATCAGAACGCGGACGGCGGCTTCTGCCACGAGCGCGGCGGGGAAACGAATCTCATGGCAAGCGAGCAGGCGGTCTGCGCCCTCGCGTCGCTCGTCCGCGCCGAGCGCGGCGAGAGCAGCTTCTACCGGATGGCGGCGCTGATGCAGCCTGCCGCTTGATGGCATAGCAGCACCGAAACGAAAGGAGGGAGACGGACATGAAAACGGCAAAGCGCCTTTGTGCGGCGCTGCTGGCGCTTGCACTAATATTCACTCTTGCGGGCTGCAATGCACAAACGACGGAGCCGACGCCAACACCCACGCCGGCGCAGAGCGAAACGCCCGCGCCCGATGCGGCGCAGGATGCGCCCGCCACGTCCGCTCCATCCGAGACTGAGCGGCAAGAGGCAGAGACTCCTGCCGCTCCGCCAGTCGGAGAACAACAGCCATTGGAAAGCGGCGCGCCGGAGGGAAACGCCTCCGACGCATTGCCGACAGGCGGCAGCTCCGACGCACAGGACAGCTCTTCCAACAAACCCGATGCATCACCGGAGAGCACCGTGCCGACGTGTACGGTCTCCATCTCCTGCGCGGCGATTCTGGAAAATCTCGACCGGCTCAACGCGGAGAAGGCTGATCTGATCCCTGCGGACGGCGTTCTGCTGGCTCCGACCGCGGTGGAATTTACCGAGGGCGAGAGCGTATTTGACGTGCTCAAGCGCGTGTGCCGCGAGAACAAGATACACATGGAGTTTTCCGAAACGCCGGTCTACCAGTCCGCCTACATCGAGGGCATCGCCAACCTCTACGAGTTCGACTGCGGCGAGGGCTCGGGCTGGATGTACCGCGTGAACGGCGAATTTCCCAACTACGGCTGCTCGCGCTATACCCTCGCGGACGGTGACACCGTCGAGTGGGTCTACACCTGCGACTTCGGCGCGGATGTGGGCGGAGGGCTCGGCGCATGAAGCATCACGCCTTTCTCGCCCGCCATCCGGCAGTGAACCTTCTGTACTTTGTACTGGTGCTGACGTTTTCCATGTTCTTCCTGCACCCCCTCTGCCTTGCCGTCTCGCTCTGTGCCGCGCTTTGGTGCGCTGCGCAGTTAAACGGCGGCACGGCGGTGCGGCGCACCGCCCTGTGGCTGGCGCCGACGGCGCTGCTCGCCGCGCTGGTGAACCTCGCCTTCAATCACGAGGGCGCGACCATTCTGGCCTATCTGCCCTCGGGCAACCCTCTGACGCTGGAGTCCATCGCCTACGGCTTTGCCGCCGCGGCGATGCTCGCCGCCGTCGTGCTGTGGTTTTCCTGCTGGAACACAGTCATGACCTCGGATAAGCTCATGCACCTTTTCGGGCGCGTCGTGCCCGCCCTCTCGCTCCTGCTGTCCATGACGCTGCGCTTTGTGCCCCGCTTTCAGGCAAAGCTCCGGGAGGTGACGGCGGCGCGGCGGGGCATGGGACTGTACGCGGAAAAGGGCCGGCTTCAAAAGCTCAAGAGCGCCGTGACGGTCTTTTCCGTCATGGTGACGTGGAGCCTTGAGAACGCCGTGGAGACGGCGGACAGCATGAAAAGCCGCGGCTACGGACTGCCGGGCCGCACGGCCTTTTCCCTTTACCGCTTCAGCCGCCGCGACAGGCTGCTGCTTTTGTGGCTGACGCTCTGCGGCGCTTACGTCGCCGCGGGTTGGGCGCTCGGCGGCGTGAAGTGGCGCTACTATCCCACGGCGCGCGGCGTGCTGACGCCGTATTCCGCGAGCGTGCTGCTCGCGTATTTTCTGCTCTGCCTGACGCCGGTGCTGCTGCAAAGAAAGGAGGCGCGCACATGGAGCTCTATCGCGTCGAAAACCTGACCTTTACCTACCCCGGGCAGTTCGCGCCCGCCCTGCGGGACGTGAGCCTGACGCTCCGCGCGGGCGAGTTTGTCACGCTCTGCGGACTTTCCGGCAGCGGTAAAAGCACGCTCCTCCGCCAGCTCAAGACCGCGCTCGCGCCCAACGGCGTTCGTTCGGGCGCGGTCCTTTTCGCCGGCCGCCTGCTCTCCGACGTTTCGCCGCGCGAGCAGGCAGAGCGCATCGGCTTTGTGCAGCAAAGCCCGGAAAACCAAATCGTCACCGACAAGGTCTGGCACGAGCTGGCCTTCGGGCCGGAGAGCCTCAGGTACGATACGCCCACCATCCGCCGCCGCGTCGCCGAGATGGCGGGCTTTTTCGGCATGGAGAGCTGGTTCCACAGGGAGGCGGCGTCGCTCTCCGGCGGGCAGAAGCAGCTTTTGAACCTGGCCGCCGTGCTGACCCTGCAGCCGGACGTGCTCATTTTAGACGAGCCGACCGCGCAGCTCGACCCCATCGCGGCGGCGGACTTTCTCGCCGCGCTCGCACGGGTCAACCGGGAGCTGGGCACAACGGTGCTGCTCTCCGAGCAGCGGCTGGAGGAGGCGCTGCCCCTCTCCGACCGCGCCGTTGTGCTGGACGGCGGGGCGGTCCTCGCGGACGGCGCGCCCCGCGCCGTGGGCGCGCAGCTGCGCACGGCGGGACACGAGCTGTTCCGCGCCATGCCCGCCGCCATGCGCGTGTGGGCGGCGGTGGAGAACGACCTTCCCTGTCCCGTCTCCGTGCGGGAGGGGCGGGACTGGCTGGCAGACTTTGCCGCCTCGCACCCCCTCAAGAGCGTGCCGGAGCGCCCGCTGCCCGCACCATCGCAGGAGACGGTCGTGACCATCTCGGATGCGTGGTTCCGCTATACGCCGGACGCGCCGGACGTGCTGCGCGGGCTGGAGCTGACGGTGCGGCGGGGCGAGCTTTTCGCCATCCTCGGCGGCAACGGCGCGGGCAAATCCACCACGCTCCGGCTGCTGGCGGGCCTGCAAAAGCCCTATCGCGGAGAGGTCCGCGTCACCGGCAAAACGGCGCTTCTGCCGCAGGAGGTGCAGACGCTTTTTGCCCAAAAAACCGTGCGCGAGGACCTTGCCGAGGTCACCTCCGACGAAGCGATGCTCGCCTATGTCACCGCACTCTGCCAGCTGGAAACGCTGCTGGACCGTCACCCCTACGACCTTTCCGGCGGCGAGCAGCAGCGCGCGGCGCTGGCAAAGATCTTGCTTACGCGGCCCGATATCCTGCTCCTCGACGAGCCAACGCGCGGACTGGACGCGGCCTTCAAGGCTGAGCTGGCTGAGCTTCTGCAAAGCCTGCTCGCGCAGGGCGTGACCGTCGTCCTGGTCAGCCACGATGTCGAATTTTGCGCCGCCTACGCGCAGCGCTGCGCGCTCTTTTTCGACGGCTCCATCGCCTCTGATGGCGCGCCCCGGGAGTTTTTCGCGCTCAACCGCTTCTACACCACGGCGGCGAACCGCATGGCGCGCGGCCGGCTGCCCGAAGCCGTGACGGCGGAGGACGTCATTGCCGCCTGCGGCGGCAGGGAAGCGCCCCAAAAAGAGCGGCGGGAGCCTCCGCCGCAGCCGCCGAAGGCGGCGGATATACCCGCCGCGCCGCCGGAAAAGCGAAGGCTTTCCCCGCGCACGGCCGCCTCCGCTCTGGTCGCCCTTCTGCTCATCCCCCTGACGCTGGTGTTCGGCCCCAAGCTGCTGGGCGACCGGAGCTACTACGCCGTTTCGCTGCTGATGGTGCTGGAGGCCATGCTGCCGTTCTTCCTTACCTTCGAGGGGCGCAAACCCCGTGCGCGGGAGCTGGTCGTGACCGCGGTGCTCTGTGCGCTGGGCGTGGCGGGCCGTGCGGCCTTTTTCATGCTGCCCCAGTGCAAGCCCGTGCTGGCATTGACGATCCTTGCGGGCGCAGCCCTGGGCGGGGAGACGGGCTTCCTCGTGGGCGCGGCGACGATGCTGGTCTCTAACATCCTCTTTTCGCAGGGGCCGTGGACGCCGTGGCAGATGCTCGGCATGGGGCTGTGCGGCTTTCTCGCGGGGCCGGTGTTCCACAGGGGCGGTCTGCCAAGGAAGCGGGAGGCGCTTTGCGCCTACGGCGCGGTGAGCGCATTCCTCGTCTATGGCATTCTGCTCAACGCCTACTCCGCGCTGCTCGCCACAGGCGCGCTGACGTGGCAGAGTCTTGCGGTCTACTGCGCCTCCGGCTTTGCAATGGATGCGGTGCAGGCCATCTCCACGGTGATTTTCCTCTGGTTTTTCACCGAGCCGATGCTCGATAAGCTCGAGCGTGTCAAAATCAAATACGGCTTCGCGTGATGACCGCTCGCCGCATCGCCCCCGAAAATACGGCCGGAGACAGCGGCGAGCCGTTCTACCCAGCCGCACAATGCCGGCAGCGCGTCACGTCACGCCGATACTCGCAAAAAAATGCCTGTGATGCTGTAACATCACAGGCATTTTGTCATGGCATATCAGTATGGATGCCGACCGAACCGGGACCCCACAAGGTGGGGCGGCGCGGGTGCGCCGTCACAAGTATTTTGCGCAGCAAAATCTTGGCGCAGGGGCAATTCACTTGCCCCGAGCATATTCGATCCCCTTAGGGTGGAGCGACCACAGGGAGCGGAACCCCAAAATAAGACCATCTGCCAAAGGCAGATGGTCTTATTTTTGGCGCAGCGGGTGGGATTCGAACCCACGTGAGGTTTCCCTCAAACTGATTTCGAGTCATGTCCGTTATGACCACTTCGATACGTCTCCATGTATGTTAACTCGGGAAACCGAGATTAACGCAAGTATTCAGTTGTATTAGAATTCCTGTTAGAACTCACGGTGTGCCTGCGGCGGGCGAATGCCCGAAACCCGCACGGTTAAAGGCTTTTCGGAAGATGGGCTTCCGTTAGCCGAAGGAGATTTCGAGCCATTTGGAGAGGAAATCCAATGAAAATTGATGCGTTCCTCTCGTGACCCTTAAAACCGCAATCCACTCGCACTCACTACTCTGCACAAAGCATAGAAAATGCGTAGATATCGTGGGTGCCATCACCGAGAAGAATCAGGCGGAGACGCTGCGATCCCTCATCGATCAGGCCATCGCCGCCGACGCGGGCTGACCCGAGATTTAAAAAAGCGCCTGCTGTGCGCCATTGCATTGCCCCCGGCGGGCAAGGGGCAGAGTGAGTCCCGATTCCCCTGAAGGAGGAAACGCGATGTATCGAAGCGTATTGGCACTGCTTTTCGCCTCGGTGCTGCTGCTCAGCGGCTGCGCTGTCGGGCAGCAGACTGTGCCGAAGGAAAAGAGCGGACAGGAAGCAAACATGGACGGAGCGGCTTTTGACCGGTCCGACGAGGAGATCACCTATATGGATACCACGGGAAATGTCATCTATCTGGCGGGCGGCTGCTTCTGGGGCATGGAACAGCTGATGCAGTCCATCCCCGGCGTTATCGACGCCGAGAGCGGCTATGCCAACGGCACCTGCGAGGCGGATGCCGATTACAAGACCGTCTGCAAGGGAGAGACCGGCTTTCGGGAGACCGTGCGGGTGGAATACGACCCCGAGCAGGTGAGCCTTGACGCGCTGCTGCTGGCCTACTTCTACGTCATCGACCCCACGGTACAAAACCGGCAGGGCAACGACCGGGGCAGCCAGTACCAGACCGGCGTCTACTACACCAACGAAAGCGCCAGAGAGACGGTGAAGCGCATCGCGGAGATTGAGCGCGGCCGCAGCGAGAAATTCTTCGTGGAGATCGGCCCGCTCAAGAATTACTATCCCGCCGAGGAATACCACCAGAACTACCTCGAAAAGAACCCGAACGGCTACTGCCACATCCCGCGCGCGGAGATGGAGCTCTTCTCCCGGCTGCGCATCGACCCGGGTGACTATCAGAAGCCCGCGGCGGAGTCCATCCGGGACAAGCTGACGGCGGAGCAGTACCGCGTCACGCAGGAGAGCGGCACGGAGCGCGCCTTCACGGGCGAGTTCTGGGACAAGTTTGAAAAGGGCATCTATGTGGACATCGTCACCGGCGAGCCGCTCTTTTCCTCCACGGATAAGTACGAGAGCGGCTGCGG